>Ga0123352_10006856_pt1 | contig 17527 bp, 5 predicted proteins | sample TergutLab28metaG_FD_89700 | JGI IMG/M metagenome (GOLD analysis project Ga0123352, IMG submission 89700) | Labiotermes labralis P1 segment gut microbial communities from Petit-Saut dam, French Guiana - Lab288 P1 | ecosystem: Host-associated > Arthropoda: Insects > Digestive system > Gut ... | reverse complement strand
GGACCCGTTGCGCTGACCACGTGACACCCCTCTATCCGCAAAAGTTGGCACTAACTTCGCCGACCGGCGGCGGCCGCTCTGTCGGTATAGTTCGCGTGCGGACTAAGACCACGGAGTTTAGTTAGTTTATTAGTCTTTAACCACCTCATAGGGCCGAGTTAGATTGTGGTTTAGTTTGTGTGAGATTTGTGGTGGACAAAGTGGTAAAGGGACAGGTTTATCTCCTAGTACTTCGGTTTTCCACCAGTGTTCCACAATCACCATTATCTACATGTTGCTTTCACCAGAAGTACAAACGGGCGAAGCCTGCAAATCTTGTGGAAATCGGGGAGTATTGGTTAGAATTGGTTAGAAGAGTACTTTCACTTAGCCTTTAGTCCTCAACACCTTCCTGCTGCAATTGCAGACCGAATGATAGGGAAAAACCACCATCCTGCGAACTGCTAGGAGACCAGCCACTATACGGAAGACAAATAGCATCACCTACAATAAACATCGAACGCTTAACAGAAATGGCGCGCTTTCTTTACATTACGCCGTGGCATAGACCTTCTTCGCAGCTTCCCTGAATGGATCGACAATAGAACAGTAAGACTTCACAACAAGGGTTGACGTTTGCACAAAGAGTAAGGGACTCTGCACGCATAACGTAGGTCAGTCAGTCCAGGAAAGCTGTCATTTTGTACACACTAGATCCTGTTAGAATTCGACATGTTTCGGACCCTGTAGAAAGATCAATGGGTTTGAAAGCCTCCCTTCCGAATTATTTTTACCTAGACATTCCGTAGATAAAATTTCGAGGGGTGGGAGATAATCGGCACCCGAAATGACGGTCACTGTGGCACACCCAGCCTCCTTTACAATTGGTTACCAGGTCTGGCTTAGGGTAAAGCGACCGGGACGTGGCGATCACCACCCACCACATCTAGCGCCGATGTTATAGAGAAGAGCTATATATCTACTCCCCTAGTGGGCCTTCATGGTATGTTCTAGAGTAAACTTTAACTTTATATTTACCTTAGAATCCAAAATAAATTTTGAGGAAGAAGCAGATGAGGTGGTCGGCGAATTTATTGCCTCGTCCTATAGGTTAGCGACTAGTAAAATCGCAGTTTGAAATTTTAATAAAGATCTGTCCGTCTTACGTCTCTTATTAATGCACGAACAGAGAGTAAGAACCGTGATATCAGCCTCCCCATGCGGTGTAAATGAAGTAGTTTAGCCTACTGCCAAATCCATTATGCAAAAAGAGTGAACGGAAGGCACCAAACCCATTGCACGTAGGTCTTAAATTTCACTGGCCAAAGCACTTGTTGATTGTTGGGAAAACCTGTCTGGCTCCACCTCGTGCTCTACGTGACGAAGACAGTGGCGGGTGGAGGCCAGAGTCCAAACCCACTCGAAGGTGCTGACAAAAATCCCCCGGAGGAAAATCAGATAATGTGACATACTAAAAATAATGAAGTCACTAAAACTGAGAAAGGCCCGTGGAAATAATCTTATTCCTAACGCATACCTCAGCACCTTCCAAGAAAGCCACTGGTACGTTTAACACATTTACTTAACCACTGTCACGTGTGATCACATTTCCCGACATCTTGGAAGAAAACGAAAATAATAACTTGCCCATATTAGGCAGAGACCCTAAATTCCTGCAAAATATGCGTCCAAACAGCCATGACGGGCCAACAAGTTGAGAAAGTTACTCTGAAAATAGTCCAAAGCACAACGACTCACGGATTATGTTTGTGAGTTTGGTTGCATGCACATCGCAGCACGACACTTCAATGTATGAGACTGCGATTTGAAAAACAGTGTATATACGGCTTCGATTTTGGAGAAGCCTTTGACACCACATGGCACCCACATTAAAATTCTCAGTCTCTGTGGTAGCTTCTTTATTTGCAACGGAAAATTAAAACCTTCCTGAATGGCGCAAGCTGTGGTACCTAATTTTCCGTCCCCCCCCCCCCACCGTACGCAAAGTTTATATAAATAGTGCCACCTAAATGTGAGGTACGTATCTAACGCTTTTTACGGACGATTACGGCTACTCAACGCTGAAACGTCGTCTTTCAGCAATGGATTCATGGTGCGAGCTCTAAAAGTCCAGAATAAATTAAGAAAAAAATGAGGCCATCTATTTCTGTCGTCGACATGGTCCGGCTAAGTCTCATCCAAAACTAGGTGATGAGGCGCGCCCATTCATCTGATACAACAAAACTCATTATGTTCAAATTGACTTATGCCTACTGCGTCTAAGAATTTGCGACAGTCTTTTGAACTGTTGCGTCTGCAAAACAGGGTTCTTCGCAAGACTGATACATTTCCATGGCAGGCACAGTCTCCAAAATTGCATGTTGTTTCAAAATTACGTACGGTTCGCGATTTTATCACAAAATTATACGGACAGCAAGCAGAAATCATGAGCATGAATATTTTCTGTACACTGGGCAACGCGAAACTGAAAACAGCAAATGTAAGAAGCTTACTTAATTCTGTACATACATCCTCCGTGCAACTGATACATATAAACAAGTTTGCCCCCAACGAATTGTGCTAATTCCTGAATATAAAAGCAATCCTACATGTTTCGGCTATTATTTATAAAAATCTTCACGGAGTATACGTACTTAATGATGTACACAGCGTCATTATAAAGCTTCGTCAGTGGTAAGTGGTAAAATATATATTATCGGAGTATGCTATTAAAACATCAATATTTAATTTCATATTAATATTATTGTAATGGGGTACGGCGGCCGTCCTAACCACCGACACCATTACCTAGAAAGGGTATCCGCTGCCACCACTTTGGACAACACTGTGACGTATTTCTACTGTATAATATATTCTACAACACTACCACATAATACACGAATATTATAACGTCTAAACAAAACACAATAACCCAATCAAAGTTTAAGGTTGAATACAAAGTACTTCTCTAACACAAGGATTACAATTTCCTATCAAGGAATTACCATAAGGAAAGTCTGATCACCGCCCGCTGTCGCACATTTCCTTTCTTTCATTATCCAACCAAACAATTTGGAATACCTATTTAAAAAGCTCCTCAAATAAAACCAAATATAATCCAAATCATTTCCACGCTTCAATTTGGTACCAATCAACTTAATCACGCTTACCTGGCAAGATAATTAGCAGTAAGGCCAACATCTTATAAATTTTACTCTTTCTCCACTCCCCATACGTCTGCCGCTACCGACGGTTCGACAAAGACTCTGCACCATCGCTTGACCAAGCTACACCACGCCTCTCAGCTAAAGTCAGCATTTCCTTTATTCACCTAGCAACAGTTTTCTGCAGTTTCAACTGTTTGTTGTTGCTATGTGAGTGACAGGCGATGTGGCCTTCCTGTTTGTTCAACTGGGAAATGTACCCAGCCGTTCCTTACAATGCTAGCAGCATATATGAAATATATAAAATGAAATGGAATAGAATGAAATAAAGTTTTCTCTACGGGACACAACATTATGCTGAAGTTGTTATAATACAACAGATTTCTTGAAATCGTCTGCATCCAAACATCCTGAAATAGCGAAATATCTTCGAGTTTAATCGAGCGGTAAATCATTTCATTTGTCACTCTGTGTACCGCCATGAACGATCATTTTGCATATGTAGGAGCGTTTTTCTATTCAGCAGTGAGGGCGACCGGCTGGTGACGTTGTTTGTGCTGTAGAAGAGCTTTATATATGGCAGCGGTCAAGCAATCGACTATTCACATCATAATCACCGTCCTAGTAAAGGCAAATGCTCAGTAACACGGAGGCCACCTTTGTAGGGAATAATGCAGGCAATGTTTAACCGCTGTAAATATATACATACACAGCAAAACTGTAACTGTGTATACATGTCTAATTGAGGCAGACTGGGGTTTCTCACGAAGGACGGACGTGATCCAACCCCAGAAAGAGCATCGCAAGACTAATAAGGTCAGTTTTGAAAGTAGACTTGTATCTGGTAATAAACCCTAAGAAGATTTGGACTCTAAGACGGAAGGGCTGGCTGATTGTCAGCTGTAACGTAACTCTGCCTCAGACTCTTGATCTTTGAGAGATTAATATCCACATCACGTTCATGAAAAGCCGTTCTGTTTCCTGCTACAGCTGTACAGAATGTGCGTACTTTTCAAGAAATATAATTAAGCATTATGTCAAGGAAGATGAGATGAGACGAAATCACGTTGGCTGCATAGACGTAGGTGGAGAGATGATAATAAAATAGGTATTCAAGAAATAAATTAGGAGGATGGTGCCGGACTAAACTGGTTCCTAATATGGTACAAGGTCGGATGTTTGTGAAAAACGTAAAACATCTGCGGGTTTTCGTAGTGCGGGTGGATTTCTGTTACTACATAGGCGTTGGTCTGCAGAAAGCGTCGTAGGGGAAGATGTGTTTATGGGTCTTTTTCAGTAAGGACTTCAAATTAAATTATTATGAACCGTTACAGTGTATAGATATGTGCGTATACATAGTCATACAAACGCGCATACATGTGTACACACAGACACGTACAGTACACACACACATACGTACATACATGCACACACACATTTACATACATACATACATAAGTACAGAGAATTAAATTGAAGGCTGAACCCAGACGCACTGCAAGCTTAACGGCCACATTTCCTCATGTATCATAACTTGGCGCATGTTAGAGCAAGCGCCGGAAATGCTCTATTTCAAGCCTCAGATATTTTTCGCGCCTAAGAAACAGAGTATGAAATATTGTTTGAAGTTTTTGTCTTTACATTTCCTGAAGTGCGCGCATGATAAAACGGCAGTTGCGTCACTCACACTCTGCGTGTATTATAGTCGTGTGCATTGTTATATTGAATCGCCTTAGTCACACATTTCAGTTGAATCTACTGTGCGTTAACACGTGTGAAACACAAAGTAATGTAAATTAATTTTGTTCGTGGGTATGCAGTGCCGTCTACTACAGAAGATTCTCATAGTCGAAACTTATTAAGGAAAAAATTGTACGAAATTCTTGTAGAAAATTTAAAATACGTTTCCCCCATGTTTTAGTTCCTTCTAATACAAGCGTGTCTGAAAGGTGAGGGACGTAATTTCCAACACATAGGCCTACACTAACATGTGGCAAGTTGTATTATACATATTGTATGTGGAATTGTAACACCATTGTGCTTGTCGTGAATGTGGGTTCGGTTTCCAGTTGAACTTTCTCTAAATGTAAGCCTATGTCATTTCACCCTATTTGTACTACATTCCGTATCCATTTCAACTTTCTTATTTGAATTTCCATCAGACGAACGGATTAAGATCACAAGGATTAATTGTTTCCGCAAATGTTGACCATTAATAGCTAGACCACTTTGGCTTATCGTCGTATATTATCACAGTCGGTTCAATCCCTCCGTACTTATTCGTCTCCTAGCTACACATGGTGAACTGCCATGAATATTGACCTATTTATATTTCCGTTTTTCCTGATATCTTACTCCGAACAGAGTCTCTAAATTTCATCTGCAGGTTCAAATCACGTAATTTAACGTTTTAGTGTGGCATTAAGGATTTGACATTGTGTAACTTGAAATGTGCGTACTTTTCAAGAAATATAATTAAGCATTATGTCTAGGAAGATGAGATGAGACGAAATCACGTTGGATGCATAGACGTAGGTGGAGAGTATATAATAAAATAGGTTCAGAGAAAAATACTGTTTCTTTCTTCTTGAAGTGAAAGGCAATTTATTTCTTCGAAACGATGCTATCTTGCGATTATCAAATTCTAGGAGGCCTGTAAGACAAGGTATGGGCTCTTCTGTTTGTAGATTTGTCGGCAAGTAGCTACGAGTAAAGAAAGATGGCGGCAGCAGATTAGGTACGCTTTAGTCAGTACTCCAGTGTCCAATTTCCCGAAACAGACACCTCACTCTAACCGCACCATTTAGTTTGTACGGTTGTTCTGTACATCAAGGAGCATAATATGGGCGGGGAATGAAGTACCTAAGGCAAGAAGAGAAATGCATACAGATTTTGGTGGAAAAACCCGAGTAAAAAGAAACCACATGGAAGACCCGGGAGTAGGTTCGCATAATTCTGAAATGGAAGTTAAATAAATATGAAAGTAGGGTTTGAATAGACTTAATGTGGCTCAGGATATGGAGGGGCAGGCTGTTGTGAACATGGTATTGTACATCCACTTTGTACAAAATGTTACCTTTCTTTCATTAAATAATAAACAGTTTCTCAGAATTGTTCTGCTATGAACAATTAGTTAGGGAGTTTGTTATTCTACAACATTTGAAATTACGGGGTCTATGTAACTTGGTTTTAGTTTTTAACAGTTTTGCTTTAAAATGTTAGTTTGGGTTACACTGCCCCAGTTTCCCTGCTAATAGAGAATGAGTCCACCAAAGTTAATATAATGCTAAATAGTGTACGTCAGCACAACTGTTTTATTACACAAAGTAATTACATAGGCTACGTATTTCTACTATTAATCAGTCATCTTCAGGCCTATTTTAATCGGTTAGTCACAAGATATTATGCACACATTGGGATCCCAGCGTGTTTTCATCAATGGTATACATAAAATTAGATCATTTGCTTCGAAAGGTGTGATGTGCAAATTGTGTAATTAAAGAGTTAAAATACATACAAAAGCTTTAGCTAATTGCCATTGATGAAAACACGCTGGGATCCCACTGTGTGCATAATATCTTGTGACTAACCGATTAAAATAGGCCTGAAGATGACTGATTAATAGCAGAAACACGTAGCCTATGTAATTACTTTGTGTAATAAAACAGTTGTGTTGACATACACTATTTAGCATTATATTATGTTTCTAGCACATCGTGATGCCTCCGATCAAAAACCACCAAAGGTAAGTAATGCAACATGTTTCGTGTCAGTGTTTGATAACAAAAATTACGGTCGAGAGAACTGAACAGTGTATGAAAAAGTTACGCGAATATGTACAAGCGTATGTCAAACGTTTGTTTGTAAATAAGTGTATGTTGTGCTGACTCATCCCGGCAATATTATAGTAATGATACTGACCGCCCCACAAGTGGAAGCCCATCTTCGATCAAACACGGCGCCTAATTTATCAATATGTTAGGACAAAAATCGTCTGATCTACTTAAACAGGCTTCATAATTGTTCTTGTTGAGCTGGGAGATCGGTATGGCGATATCAGAACGTCTGCTCACGACGCGCCTCAAATGCAGCCAGCCGTCCCTTCTCCTCCACTTTACTGTGAGCGGAAGCTTAAGACTTCTCGAAACTTCAGTCTTGCCGATATGTACTCTCTACATACTAAAGTTCCATGTGGGTCATTAAACAACATTATACCAACTACAGAGGGCGCTGGGAGAGACCTGCCATTATAGCAATTAAGATGTGGGATAGACCAATGTTCTCCCTAGTTTTAAGGAGAGGAAACACTATATAGTTTTTTACATCCGGAGAAACCCACTTGTGCAAATGTGTACATTCCAGAAAACAAAGACGCAGTTGGTAGCGCACGGAGATTACCACAGGATAGTAAATTTTGGGATAAATTTATCATGGTTTTTCGAGGGATATCTAGAATTTTTGCGCTGTATTTAAAATTGTTACAAACTTCTTTCACGATTTCGCACGGAAACCCTCATGATTTTCTGTGGAACTCCGACCGGCAAACACTGGGTTAGACGGTTGCAGAATTGGGGTTTGAATCCCAAAGGAAAAGACGTTTTCACCACGGAGTCCAGACTGGGTCTAAGGACCACCAAGCGTGCTATGCAATGCGTAACTAAAACCTCCTCTCCCCAGGGTTAGGTACAGCTGCAAAGGAGTGAATCTGACCTCTCACCTTCATCCGGTACTTTGGCTCAGAATGACTTAAACTACGCTTCCACCTTTCTATATGTCTTTTTGGGGTGATGCTTAATTAAGGAAAGGAAAACTTTACATGTTTTGCAGAAATTCTTCAGGATCGATTAAATTCTGGTTACTGCTGAGTGTACGTAGAAGCGGAGGGAGAAACTGGCAATGTTCTAAAACTTCCACTTCGTCTTTAAGAGGTCTCCGTTGCGATTCCATTTTCAGGACTATATATTGTGTAGAAAATTTCGTCATATACCCCTGCCCACCAAAGTAAATTCCGGTGTCTCGCCGATTTTAAAAATGCTACGATCACTTGATCACGTCTTTACGAATCGCAGACACTGATATGCGTATTTATAGTATGTACATGTGGGTGTGTCTTTGAAATGTTCGACTTTAGTTGACATAATTTTCAGTATAAAAGTATGAGACAAATTTCAGAATGACAGTGGCTGACGAATTGAAATGATTTGTGAGAAAGTGACCACAACATATTTAAGATTATTTATATATATATATATATATATATACATATTACATACTGTATTACGTCGCCTAACTAAAGTTTTTGTACAGTATGCCTTTCTTGAAATAGCCTTAAAACATGTATTTCACATAATTTTATTTGTGCATCCAGTGTATCCGAAATTTAAATTAGATAGTGCTATACGTTTTCAGGAATACGACATGGACAGTGACATGCAGAATGAAAGTTATTCCTATTTCGCGTACACATTATCCAAAAACGCACAAAGAATACAACCTTATAAACAGACGTACACACGTAAGTGTGAAATAATTTGTGAAATAATTTCGGTGCACTTATGATGCATTGTAAAACTGCAGGACTGTTGATGGTGAAATATTAGCAGTTTGAATATTAGTTGTGGCGCGCAGCAACTCTTATCTGAGGACCACATACTGCTGTCGAAATTAGCAAAGCGTCAGAATTCGTTTGTCATCTTTGCAATTAATTCAGTAATAAGAAAAGAAACAATTTACATTGCATTTGCGACTTTCTTACTGACTGCAGAAATATTCTTTATGGATGTACATGGCCCAAAGGACAATGCCTACTCGGCTGGTTTAGCCTACCGTCGCCGTCTATAAGTCCTTATTGCGAACTACAGCTTTCAACACAGATTATACCTGCATTCTCACTTTTGTTTGTAGGCTGAATTGTGAGAAGTAAAATGCAATGGTTAGTTCTGTTTGTAAAGAAATACAAATATTTTTCAGGTTTTTAGTGCGGTGTTTCTGCTGGTGTTGTCGATGTCGTCGTAAGAAATGAACTTATACTTAGTACTTTGCCTTTATTGATGATTCGTATACACATATTATACGTGATAAATAACGACATAGTTTTCCACATTCAATGACCATCTTCCACTCTGACTACAGTGTGTCCTAGGTTCTTACTATTGTCTGTACCTTCCGATCACTCTAACAACTCTTTGAATATTCATATTCCACCTTAAGACCACTTTCTGTGCACTCCATCCCCTATGGCGTATAAATTGTGAATACCTCTCTCTCATTCCACCTATCTTGTTATCCAGGGTGACGGTGACATCTGACAGAAACGTCTGCGACTTCTATTTTTATTCGGGCGATGACAAAGTTCTGCTACCCTTTTATCTACCAACTGTCGTGCATTACGCTGTGTTCTTCATTAACACATCAGTTCTTGCTCCTACGCATTTCGGTGTTTATTAACACAACCTTGAGGGAGCTTCAGTTCAAATTCAGTTCCGTCACAACACATAAAATGTTTATGCAAACATCACTGTCTTTTAAAGACTGCAGTTTTCTCACAAATACCCACCTTTCTGTATGATCAATAGAATATTCCATGCCACTCCCATTTAAACATTTTAGAACACTGGATTTCGTGTTTCTAACCTGCAAGGAAAAGGTACCGTTGCTCTTCTGCTTCGAATATCTCGCCGTACAGTCATGTGGAATAGGACTGTAACTCTATGCATTTTTCTCAACTTTGCATGGAATAGGTGTTAGTGCTCGCCTTCACATTTCGATCACATTAACCCCGGCGAATTGCCCTGTGTACGAATTTGGTAGAAGACCGTAATTTTATACAATGCCTTTAAATAAGTCCGAAAACGAAGAATAATAAAGATTATTCATTATGTCCACTGCAAATTTCGACGTAAGTTTCTCTATTCTGAGACGTGATGACGAGCTGTTTTTGCTTTTCCCCAGTCCCTGCAAGCATATTTCGGGCTACAACAAAATAGGTCAAGATCGCTTCCTTCCACATGCTTTAGAATTGATTTAGTTGAATTTAATTAATTGTCTTACAATTTGATGACAAAATCTAAACTGCAGACATCGTTCCTAAATAAATAATACGTGAAAATAAGTACATAAGCCAATAAGGTTTCCTGTAGTTGCCAAATGTACATCAGATGCATTAACACTGCTTCAGCCCATTCATTTCGATTGAAATTATTGGACTGCTGCACATTCTTATGTCTAACTATAGGTTACAAAAGTATAACCTGTCAAAGATAATTCATGCCTTCTGAATTCTGTTTAAAGTTATGTAACAATGAAAACGTACCTTATGTTCTCTATACAGTAGAATTCATATAATCAAAGCACAGTGTTATCATTCAACTTATCTTACCATAAAATTTCCTGAAGGAGATACAGACTAGTTTCACTTGGAGGCCAGAACATAATTTCGGATTTCTTCTCCGTGATTGTAATACACAGCTGATTACAGTGCGGGTGGCATATCGCTAGGGGCAGTGTAGCTGGTTGCTGTGTCTAATTCTTTGGCACTGCAGGGTTCAAATATGAGGCGGCATTGTGCACGCTAGGGTATGGACCACCAGTATCGAGACCGATCTACAACAGATCTCTAACAAGGGATAATAAGGCCAGATACCATCTCTTCGCCCACATCCTACCTTAATGAGCTACAGATGGCAGAAGAGGAAGAAGAAAAGGTAAGGATTTTTCTTGTATTTATAAAGCATCTGTTGCCCTCGACAAAAGTGCAAGATATTAGTGAGGCCAAGAAAAGGTATTTGACAGCAGCACGTAATATTCCACATCCTATGTACCCTTTTAAAGTCCAAATGTTACCAAGTTACATGTACCGTCACACATAAAACCGAAAAATCTGCTGTTTTTTACTCTTCCTCAATTTTACCTTTATATTGTTGTAATGTCGCCTGATGATGGTCGAAATTTGCGGCCGAAGCATGTCGCGTATGTAAGAAATAAATGAATGTCAGAACGTTTATTGTGTCGTATTGGTCTGATGACTATGAAAGACGTTAATCTGCTATTATTTCTTTATACATCATTCAGCGACTGGTCTTTCTAATGAAAGGTCATTGCTTTCTCTGTAAGGTACCAAGCTAAACCTTTAGGTATTATGTAGATTAATTTCAGTCTTCAAAGGCAATAGCCTATTAGGTCAATGTTTTCAGTACCATTAATCTTCTTAAACGCAGACATTGGCAACTAAAGACCAGCGAATCTACTGACCACCCATTTGGCTACCTGAGGTCATGGGTCGCAATTTAAACATAGAAAGAGGGTAACAAGCCATTATAACCAGAAGGAAAGGGATATACCTTTTATTCTTCAAGTGAGAAACCAAAGCGATACTGGGGATCCATGCCTATATTGTGGTGTGATGAGTTAAGATAAAACGTGTTGCGGAATGTAGAGGAAACTAATTTATCACTTTCATCTTCAAAATACATTTTAAAATTAAACCGAATTCAGCATCTTCCACCGAAATGTCGGCATCAGCAATGCAATTTTCACGGTCACGAGAAACTGAAGTATTGTAAATGGGAATAAAAATTTACAACGTTTCAAACTACGGAGGAAAACTGTCGGGTAAAATTACAGGTATCGTTTCTAGAGGGAAGGCACTGGTAAATGTCAAATTTGGGTGTACCATATGATCTTTTGATGATTTTGGGGTATTTACCGTACCGGATATATTGTAGGTTATTTACAAAATATGAATGAATTGTTTTCGACTCATAATGTATATTTTAGTGTACATTTGACTGATAAATGTAGAGACATTCAATGCACTTGAAAGGAGGAGGCAGCCGTAACCTATTTCAAGGTGCTTCCTGGCATTCGCGGTTGGGAACTAAGCAAAACTGCGGAAAGCTTTAGGTATTATAATCGGTGTCCCGGTCGAAATTAGGATGAAAGCTCACCTGCAGATATAGGTGACATTATCGGAGGAAAAAGAACCTGCAAAATTTAAATTTTACGTAACGTTACTATAACCAGTTCATAGATACGTTAAAGTCATAGGACATGTGGGCTATTACAGGCTGACATGGACTCGTGATAAAGCGGTTGAGGTATATTTCGAAGCTATTTGACCGGTTGTTACTGTATCTAAAAAAAGCAAAGTTTTTAGTTCGTCTCATTGCATACGAGTATACTCTTCCCAAACACAATCACAGTAGATTGAAGGTGGCTCATTAAAGAACTGAAACGTTAGGCTAGATTACAAGTATCTCGATAACTAAGTATTGTATGCAGACTGTAATATTCGGACTAAGGTAAAATTGTAGCTGTGTTCATTAAGCACCACGTCGTGATGACAGATGGAGAAATTTAATCTCTGGTTATTCTCAAGTTTGGCACTGGGTGGAGAAGAATGTTCAACTTCACTACACGGCCACTTTCTCTGTGGAGTTAGCGCTCCCAGTACCCGATAACAGGACGTTCAGTGGGCCTCAGAATCTGATGGTAATATAACCCGAATCCCCAGGATTCCAGCCCACAACTTTGTCTCCATGCCTGCCACAATATCACGACACACCCTTTGTTAAACAAAAGCAGCTGTAACAATTCCCAGCCGACTTCGAAACAACGCCCTTCAGTAAAAACTTACTGTTTATACTCGAAACCTCGTGTAATTTTCAGTCTACTGAATTTAAAAAACCATCATGCCGATTAGAATGATGCTTATGACGATTAGTAGGCCTTACATTAGGATTATCTGCATTACTGGATATTCAAATTTTCCATAGCGGCGTCGTATCCAAAAATTGGACATTATACGCAGACTGCGATTATGAATTGAGAAGGCTCTGATGTAGATCAAGATCCGCTCTATCGATTGTAGACCACAGACTTTCGTTTTGGAAATCACCCATGAAAGAAGTCATGTATTGAGCACAGATCTGTGTACGCCGCTGCACTAAACATCGGTTAGTGACACATTCAAGACTTCGAGAATCACACAACAATCGCAACATTTTCTAGTACACTGCTTTTCCCCACATTTTCAAAATCAATTTATTGAAGAATTTAGATAATTTGTTCAAACAAGGATTCTTCAATAACTTTTAAATCTATACATAATTGTTTTTCGTATATGCAAATCCAGATGTTTCACAAAAAAACGAACACGTCATCATTCGGTCTGTGAACACTACTGGATAATTCATTTTTCTATTGAAGGATTTACTTTTGTTGATTCTTTCACAAAAAGGGGCGGAAAATTGCTGTAGGAATTCCAAAATTTCCAAAAATAATTAACATGACTTCTTCTATACAACATATGATGCTCTGCTAATTATGACATGTTAATATAAAGGTGTACAAGCCAGTATGCTTGAACCTGGTCGTAATTGCATTTTTACACCTGTGGAAATCAAAAGTAAAATCCATAAGGAGCTGACATAATTTGAAAGCAATCTTGAGACGTATAATTTCTGCAACAGTAGTCCAAATTAATGGAAGTTTTCAAAGAAACATGTCGCTGTTTCAATTCGTGACATATCGGAAGGAAGAATCAGTGCCGTTAAACCACGTGTAGAATATTTATCAAATCTTTAACTGCTGTGGAACAGAAGTAACTTCTCAGCCTCAGCCACATGCAAGTACCGAGTTACAATCTGGTAAGGAATATTTTGTAACATTTTAATGCATTCTGTTGTCTTCGACACGGACTGAAATTTTAACCTTGTGGTAACAAATTTACTGATAGAAGCTGGCAGTGCGACTCAAGATGTTGAAATGAAAAATACAGAATTTACCTTTTACATTCGACAGGTCAGTAAGAAATCGAATAAAATACCTACGTAATCGAAGGATATCCAGGAAATGTAAGAATTTCAGTAGACCTTGAAACATCGCTAAAACACAATTCAACCCTGAAAATCATTACCGAATGAACGCTTTCCTTGTAATTGTTGGCCAGGCGATATTTGAGTTGTAACGGCACTTTGTATTGGTGCACGAAATTCGTAACTTAACTTTTTGGAATCCTCTGGACTTCGCAAGATTTTACTGAAGAATAAATCACAGCCTCAGCCAGAAAGTTACAGAGGAAATAAGGAAGGAAATTCCAAAATAAGTATTCGATTAACTTATGTTATAAAGAATATTTACATAACTAACGTCATTGTATAACCAACCGCAGCAAACCTGCTAGGAAACACAAATATCTTTAGAATTCCTAATGCATGTTTAATTTATTCCATCGATTGCTTCTGTGGAAAGACATTTCAGTGTTGAGAGGAGTCTGAAGAATTTTAACGGACTTACAATGTCTGAAGGGAGACAAAGGAAGTTGTCCATTATGAACATGAATTATAAGGGGCAGACAGCTCTCATAATATATTTAGCAAAACGTAAAGCTCTTAAAAGCTTTTTTAATATAATTTAAATTTAGTTTTATTTTCTTCAGTTGGGTCACACATAACCTGTCACTCTCAAATTATATTCTAAATACATGTAAATAATGTGTAAATTGTAAAACGCCTTAAAAAATTTCAGCTGTACAATTTAACGTTTATTTCAATAAGTCATTATTAATGCGATTTTTAAGTGTTTGTTAAACGTAATGATATATTGTAAAACTTCTGGAATGAGATCAAGACCCCATACTTTTTTTTCGCCCGGTCCCCGTCTCAGTTATATCAGGCCTTGTGTATGTTTATATATTTAAAAAAAACTCTTCGTTTTACAGATTATGCATGTAGCTTACCTTGTAGAACAATTTGTGGATAGTGAATTGGGTGGTTTCTAAAAGAAGCGATCGTCGCTTAATTTGAGGCAATATTCTGGAGTTTACTTGAGGTAAAAGAAAAAAAAAAGGTCCGTTTCTCCGCCGAGATTCAAACATGGAACCTACTGATAAACGTCCAGAGCACTACCGCTACAGGAGGCAGCTCGTTTCTTCGGCCTGGAATTTCAGTTGTACGCAAATTCATTACTCAAAATGAAATGTAACTTTACGAAAGGAACAAATTTATGAACCTGTTACATTAGGACCGAGAGCGGTAAACACTTTATTTCTTTGATGGAGATAGAATAGTTTCACTGGCGTTACACTATTAGAAAACAAAAGACGAATTCGACCACATTAGGAGTCTGATAGATATCAAAACAATTTCTTGATCAGAAGTATTTTCTGGTTCATTACCTTCCTACCCCAGACGCGTCAATTATATCTTCACACCATGTTTCAGAGTAACAAGTGACTGCGGAAAGAATGACGTCAGTACATAAAGTTAATTTTAAAGCTGCCGAACTCGTTAACAAACTGAGCTTGAAGAATACAAGACCAACTTGATGTCACTTGTTATTTTATTTCACTTCTTATGTGCTCAACATGTTTCGGACATTAATATATCCATCATCAAGAGCTTGCGACTAATCTATTGAATTACCACATTGGTCATATTGTTCTTGGTTCGATGTGTGTTGGAGTTTCGGTGTGGTTGGGCTGGAGTGGTATCCACTGCAACCCATCCTGATTATGGATATATAATGTCCGAAACATGTTGAGCACATAAGGAGTGAAATAAAATAGCAAGTGATATCAAGTTGGTCTTTTATTCTTCAACTATCACAATGATGCGCGGTCCAATAAACATAAAACTGAGCTTGGTTCTGAGAATAAATAATTATTACATTTCAAAATATTGTTACAAAATGGTCATTGTACCGCACATCCGGTATGTTCCCTTGGGGGCAGAAAACGAATGTCGAAATGTTATTTAAGTGTCTTTACACCTGACAGTCGTATGTAGTATTTTGTCTGTCACGCAAAGAAAATATCCAGAAAAGGACTATAGTCTGAATATTTCAAAGTGACGGGTGCTCCTTACATGAAACGCTAGGAGCAAGTGCTAGTTAGTAATTTATGCATCTTAGGAGACGGCGTCTGCGAAAATAAGAAAACTTTGCTTGTGAATGGAGACAGCCTGCGGAGATTGTTTGTGGAGGTCTTCAGTGGTTTAGAAAATTATCTACTATTATGCACTTGACTAGACTCTTGCTGTAACCACAGACATATCTACGGGAGTCTAGGCATTTCTGTACGCAAAAAGATGTGTTTTAATTTAAAACTGTGAAAACACGTTCGAATTCAACGAAGTGGCATAATAAGCACTCCATTTTGCATTGAGATAATGCTTGTTTTCAAGATCTGTTGTGTAGATTATTGAGCAAATGCTACGTAAAACAGGAAGTTACTGCTGCCGTCACGTATTATTACAAGATTCTGTTTCGAGTGTAGATAGAGTGGTGAATTTGATAAGGACTTGACTGTGTCATATGAAGCAGAAATATTGTTACAATGGGCGCTGTTTGGAGAATATTCGGTGCAAGTGTACACAGCCACTATTAAGTTACAGACCTCTGCTTTACAGGAAGATATACTGTATGTAAGGGTTTTCAACTTACGACGCTACGGATGTGCTTGTAGAAGCGAGCCTGCCTAGACCGCTTCGGCGTTTACACCGCGTTTACGCTTCGTTATATAAATGAACCCAGCGCAAAGTAATAAGCATTTTCTCAAAATTCTCTGTTGTTATCGGACATAGTTGTATTAATTCATTAACGGTACACAGGGACAGGCAATGACTTCGAGAGCAGGGTAAAGGTACTGAATATGAGATAAGTTCCTAATATGAGACACCCCAGTTGTGGACACAGTAGGTGCTGAAATCTCGTGGTAACCACGTGACCTGCTTCATTCAGACATTAAAAGGTTTCTGTGAGAAACATGAAGCTGTGTGTTGCAGGAGAGAGTTCACAGAAGAGCGTATCATATTTTTCAGTTCTCGAGTTTTTTACGGGTCTCCATGTACATTAATTTTTCTACCTGAAGGTAAATAGAGAGCTTTAATTTATTTTCACACATTTACGTTCGTATTGTTAGCTACAGTATAAGCTAGTTACTTGTCTTTTCGAAAGGTGTTCCTAACCCTGAATAATTATTTACATCTCAAGTTGAGACAGTGTCTGGTAACTAGTATGAGACAGTATCTCATATTTGGTTACCAGTATCTCATATTAGGAGACTGCTGTCATAAAAAGTTTTGAATTGCTCTGCTTCAAACAGTTTTGCCATCAACAGTGCCATCTTCTTAAAAAGCGTTCTTCTACATTTGGTTTAGATGTCGCCTAGCACAAAATGAAAGAAGTGCAATAAGGAGGCAATGTGTCGTGCCGTCAGAGCTGTAGGAAGTGGAGACACGGGTCATTTAAGAGCTTCAAAATACTTTTCTGTGCCGAGAGGAAATCTGGAGAGGTACGTGAAGGATACATCCCGCTCTCCAGAGGAGCTAGTAAATGTTCATTTAAGAAGAAAAACTGTTCTATTCAGTGAGCTTGAGAATAAGCAT
>Ga0123352_10006855_pt1 | contig 17527 bp, 9 predicted proteins | sample TergutLab28metaG_FD_89700 | JGI IMG/M metagenome (GOLD analysis project Ga0123352, IMG submission 89700) | Labiotermes labralis P1 segment gut microbial communities from Petit-Saut dam, French Guiana - Lab288 P1 | ecosystem: Host-associated > Arthropoda: Insects > Digestive system > Gut ... | reverse complement strand
GGGGGATTTGGTAGCGAGTACGGAACGCACGCTGCACCGCTACGATAGTGACTTTGCGAAAAGTAGGTTTCGACGGCAAATGCGCGCTGCTCGTTGGACCACACCATCTTTACGGCTGGGGAGTATTGTAACGGGAACTCCCCAACTACCTGCACCTTTCGAGCCCAACCCCACCCTTCTACGGCCTCCCCTCCCTTCACAATGCCCTACTGAAAGTAGGGAGGATATTTTGCTCCATCCTGTAGCATCGATTATTTAAATGCTTGTTGTGATACAAAAATGACAACAGCAAGCTCAATGTAATTTCATCGGAGAAAACAATTGGCAGGGGAATAACAAGTTCAGAAAAAAAAATTGTTTCTCACAACAATATTCTCTAGGTGTGGAGAGCAAATCTCCACTAAATCTGCCCATACAGAGAAACAAACAGACAGCCCTGTCTCTACATCCACAGTCGAGCCACCCACCAAATTATTTCCCGCCGTGACCCATAAACCGAGGAAATGGAAAGTTGTTACTGCTTAGAACGCGAGTTCGCGACCCTGTAAGGATTTCTGCTGCACACCTACTCGGAACACAAGCGACATTCATGCTACTAGAAGTATCACGGTCGACTCTACACACTACTGCAACCAAAAATCAAAAGAGCTTTTGAGGAAAATACGCCGCTGCCTTCACTGGGGTTTGAGATAATACCTATTATTTAAAACAATTCTAAGTAATAACAAGTGACTTGTTTGTATTATGATGCCTTAGACGATCCAGGTGGCCTGCGGCCGCTCGATTGTTAGGATTGCGGATTCGAATCCCGCTGAAAGCATGGATGTTCGTCTCTTGTGTTTGTTGTGTGTTATGTAAGTTGCGGCCTCTGTGACGAGCTGATCATTAGTTCAGAGGAGACCTGCTGGGTGTGTGTATGTCTAAATGTGTGTGATCAGAACCTCAGCAATGAGGCGACCTACGCCCGAGTTGGGCTGTTGCGCTCCATAAAAGCGTTTTAGAACTGAATTTAATAAGTAGGACACATAAATACAAACAAGTGTACAGTTCGCGCTTTTAAAATATTAACGTCAATAAGCTATGTAAATATGCAAAGAATTTCTCTTCTTATCACTTCTGTATTTGCAGCAACGTTGAATACCTCGACCGCTTCACTAGCTGTTCACACAGTCATGTCAATTGCACTGGGGCTAGTCTGATCAATTCACTATCCACTCACGTACACTGCTAAGGGAAATCGCTGTAGCGACAACCTTCCATTACTTTGCGGAGATTTCTCTATGCTAACGCCAAGGTCAAACTTTTTATTGGTATGATATGCAGTATTTAGGACACAGGCTTGTGATAATGGGTCAAGTTCACTGAAGCAAAAGGAATAGAGGTGGCAGGTAGGTCGTTTGCAGACTAACCTCTGTGCTGAACGCAAATTATATTTTCGAGAAAAGCATTAGGACTTCCGTAACTTCGCATATTATGCTGTCAAGTCAGAATTTAAGCCCCTATTTCCTGTCCTTCTACAAAGATTTCTCAGAATAAATTTCTGTAGTGGTAGGAATTACGTAATGGCGAGCTTAAGAGCATTCATTTTCCACGAAGTATTCACAGGACGATTAATTCGATTGTATGATTTGAGTACGACCTGTAACATCCATTGGGAACATTAAAAAAATTGTAAAAAATTTAAGTCGGAAATTATGAAGGAAAGAGACAGCTTAAGATATTTGAAAGTAGATGGAAAAATAGGATTAAACTGAGAATTATAATCTTTGCGAGATATTAAGTTCTCATTCTCCCTTCGCTAAAACGCCCAATCCGGTCCGGGTCCCGCTCGACTTTCTGTTCAAGAGAACCGGAGATTCTTTCACCAGGAGTAAAGCAGCCTGAGCCTGAAGTTCACAACTCACCTCCATTTAGTGCCTCTATTCCACTTATGTCCTCGTGGCCTGGACGTGACAACTTTACAACGATGTTGATGTAGACTCTCTTCTGCTGGGAGGTGTCTCTAGGCCAGAAGATCTCATTCTTCGCAGGCGAGCAACTAAATTCAATTTAACGATTTCATCATAATAACATATTTTTTATATTTGAACAGAAAAATGAAATTAAAAACACTACACTAACTAACCAACTAATTGACTAACTCCAATGAGCAGAGGCCTTCCTGGGAAGCTAACAGGACCTCAGCCAGTCACGAAATTCCCGAAATGTTATGGAACCCAAAGCTTCATTACCGCATTTACAACCGTCCGCCACCTGTCCCTATCCTCAGCCAGAGAATTCCAGACCAGGCCTCCACGTCTCACGTCTTGAAGATCCATTTTAATACTATCCTACCTTCTAAACCTAAGTCTTCCTAGTGGTCTCCTTGCCTCAGGTCTCTCCAGCCAAAACCCTAGCTGAAAGATTTAGATATGTAAAGTTCTCAGCAATAATGCGTGTTAGCAAGTACATGTTGCTTACTTTCGATTTACTTCTTCAAATTTTTATTCTTTTTTTATACTTCTATTTTTTGTACGAAATCCGCGCACAAGTAAATATTTGGCCTAGTGGAAGGGGTACCATAATTTACGAACCCATGCCCTACAGGGTTAATACGACCGTGAAATAGTTAATATTGAACAATATTATTTACTGTCTAGTTTTAATATCGAAAAGTTGCAAAATCTATTGTCAATGAAATTAAATTTGGTTTTTATTGTGTAATATGGCAAACACTGAACTGTCTGTGGAGAGTATTGCGCAATATCCGTTCGGTTACCGTCTGTCTACCAAGCAGTAAACATGTCCAAAAAAAAAGCTGCGATCGCAAAAAATATTTCCAGTGGCCAACTCACGTAGCGCAATGGATAAAAGCCGCCTGGGAGTGACTTCTCTCCCGTGCAGCTTACACACCGATTGACCATTCAACCTAAACAATTTTTGTAGTCTTTTGGCTCACCCATTAATTCTCTCGTAAGATTTTATTATGTGCATTGTGGTTTTCACTTGTACCATTGTTTAGTCCAGAAGCGATAATTTTTGGCGTTTTCACATGAATAGCGAAAGTCGCCTTTTAGCTTCGTCATATCCGTCCATCAATCTGCCGGTCAGTACGTAAATCGCGCTTCCCACTGGATGGATTTTCATGAAGTTTGTCATTGCCGACTTTTATGAAAAGCTGGCGATAAAATCCTACCCTGGTTAAAATCGGACAAAACTATCGGGCACTTTACATGAAGACATGAATAGGTTCATACTGATGACAAGAGCTCGAAATAGCTCGAAAACAGTGCAAGGGAACGTATTCTTGTGTTTACATGGCAACATTCAACAGTGCTCGATTGTTGACAGCTACTTGTACGTAAACAACAATACAAAGGGAGAGGATTGTTGCGTTTCCATGGAACAATAATTACTCACACGCGGCACATTAACTGTCTTATTAATTCTTTGCATTACATTTTTGTCCCTACAACAGAGGCCTAAGTTCGTCGTAAAATCAAACACAATTTCAAACTTTTCTTGGTGTTTTATATCGATAATAAACAGAGTTTGACATACTTTTGATTATTTAATGGGATTATTACAGTAAATTCATCAGTGATCACCACTCAATAAATCTATAAAATTCTTTTCGAAAAATTCTCTTTCGAAAATATCGTTTTTGAAGATGTGTTTATTAACCGCGCTGGCGGGCACGAAAACGTCGGACCTTCAGTCGGTGGTGCTGTTTTGACGCAGTAGAGGTTATGCGTGGCGGGAGATGTGTGGGGAGCGGGGCTGCTGTGGCAGTGGAAATCAGGACAGGCCTCCCTGGCGGCCAGTAGCCTTGCCGCGGGGAGCGAAAGACAATGGTCGCAGCGATTCTGAGAAAAAGAAGTATTGCTTTGATCAAGTGAACCATTTAACGCAGACGTCAAGTGTTTTTTTCGAGGTAATAATTAACTTTAGAAGTACTACGTAGATCAGCTTTGTTTGGCAGAGTTCAATACGAATCCATGGAATTGCCATACAAAGGCCATGTAAGCTATTTCCTAACACTGTGGGGCGTCTTTATGATGTTGTGTCGGACAAGGTTCAGTTAATAAACGATATGTGTTCCGATAAATCAAAGTATATAAAACACACCGTAATCACGTGAAGAACTGCGAGTAATTAATGACCTGGTACTGCCCTCTATCAATGTCAAGTCTCTTGTAATTATGCAGATATTATAAAGTTAAATACAGTATTGAGCAAACCATTCAATAACCTTACTAGCAGCTGTGTTCTTCAGAAATCGGAGAAGAATGAATACAGAATATGTAACAGAAAGTTGTTTAGAAATACAGGCAGTGCCCAACCGGTCGCCAGATACAACAGTAAGAAAACGTTACAGGAGTTCCCAAGTATATATTTCAGGTTTACTGAAACCCATTCATATATTCTTAAAAAACGCGTAAGTCATGCTTTCTGATTAATTCTGAATTGGAACAGGACAGAAGCTCGCCTAAGCTGAAGTAGTTTTTCCTATTGTTTTATCTGATGTCATAGAAATAATGTAAATAATTCATTATCAATTCATGGCGAAGAAAATATTTTGAGTAGCAATTTTTACTTATTTATGATTTGTTTAACGACCTTATCAGTAGAAGAGTCAGTTCTTCTGAGACCTTGTGCTGTATCGACAATAAAATACGTGTCTTTCAAAAGACAGCACTATTTTCATTTTTTTATTTGAGTAGCCCAAATACATGGGCTGCTTGTCCTTGAAGGTAATGAGACGACGATCCTTCGAAGTGTTGGTATTTACCAATCGACACGGAGTAACATTACCGAAGACTTGAATCTTCAGTAACGCCGTTTTGAGGAACTCATATCTTCTACCGGATACGCTCGTTAGTGTATAATATACAGGAGGTTTAGCCCCCATTAGTCGAATGTCGATTTCTACGCGACAGCGCTTTTCGTTGTGCCAGGTTCAGTGTCGAGCTCAAATCAACACCTTGAGATTTTCTGGAAAATTAATTTGGAGCAGATTGTTGAATTCTACGATAATAATTTGGACTACAAGAGGGCAGTGAATAATTACTCTGTCTACTTTCTTTCCAATTAATTACACTTGCTTGGAAGGGGCATGGGCAGAAGCGGTTCCACCCTACCTGGAATACTGCCCCGTCTTTGAGGCAATGAACGAAGAAAACCACGAGAAATTTCAGTCGGAGTACAAGAGACAATTAGGGTTGGGAGAGTGAAACAAAAAATTTTAAATTATTGGCATGAAACTTAAAATTCTTTCATTGTAATTTCACATCCTCCAGTACGTCGACATTTTCTTCATACCTGTAAGAATTTATTTCCAGTGCTTGTTGCGTTTACGACTCAAACAGACTTTAATACATATATAATGTAAACAAACAATAGGAAAGCCCATCTCTTCACACAAATTTTTTTAACTCTGACATTACTGAACGTATCTCCACCACATATATTACTGGCCACAAACATATAGCAGAAAACTCCGTGCATTTGGTACTAAATAAAGCAACAGGCGGTTTTAATTGCTGTTCTTTATTAGTAAATTATGAAGACGAAGTACGCCACTGTAACTCACCGTACAGATATTTTCTGCGAGTAGAATCAATGAGGCTACACAAAATTTACTACAGGCTGATCACTAATCCAGAAACACTCTAATAACGAAATTAGGGCTAACTGACCAAGAAATCAACGAATTAACCAGTCAGCCAAAACCATGAGCAAATTACCCCTTCAGAAGCTCATAGGTCTTCAACCAATCAAGAAATTCGCCGCATTATATGGAACCCAAAATTTCATTCCGTGCTCAAAAGAAACATTCAATTTTTCCCTTTTTTAAGCCATATCAATACAATTCACCGCCCGTCTTCTGTTTCTTTAAGACCTATTTTAATATTATCTTTCATCTAGGCTTAGATTTGCAAGTGGCCTCTTCCCTTATGGTTTTCCCACCAACACCCCCGTGCACTTCATTCCTGCTCCCACACGTGCCAAACAGCTTTTAACAAACACATAATCTTATCGTTTTCTCTTACATGCATATTCTGTACCCCCTTTTCATGCTGATTAACTATTTAAAGAAACTTTGTTCTGCTGATATAATTCCGTTGTAATGTATGAGTTTTATTACTGAAAAATCCTCAGCCACTTAGAGGGGTGCAACCCGGCCATTCGTTCGTCTTCTTCAACACCTTATAAATTAAAGTCAAGCCAACTTCCAAACGAAGTATCTCGTATTTAGCACGACAACCGTTACACAGACTGACGTTCTCAAGGCACTAAATAACAAACTGTAAATGACAGTAGTGTTAAATTATAAAAACAAAATAGTCCCCGTGCTTAAATAAGCAACATTCCCAAAAGGCGCAGGGGAGTGGAGATATAGTTCCAGGAATTCATCTTGGCACCCGAGTGAGGTGTGAAGTGAGCTTCAGGTCCCAGCAGCTCTTATTCCGCAGAAAGAGCCTCCGATCCAGTCAGTAGGAGGCTGGGTAGGCTCTAGTTCAGGTTTGGACGCTTGCTGAGAGAGACAGCTCCCTTATCCATAAGGAGAACCGAAACGCAAATCGTCGATCGACTTGGTCGTAACCTCGAATAGCCACCGTGGGTCCAAATTGTGATGCTATAATTAAAGACTCTTAGCAGCTAAACATTTTCTCGAAGCCTGTCACAAGAATTAAAAAAAGAAACTAATAAATAAGTTCTTCCTGACAGTGATATTAAATAACTGCATTTTAAACTTCTCTCCAACTTTTACGGCTTGAACCTTGTATCGTCTCTCACGTGAATGGTATATCTAAATGGGATTTTGCGGTTTTTGTTGAAGCATTCTGTGTTACGTTCCGTACATTTACCGTATATTCTCGAATCTAATCCGCGCCCTTTTTACAGTTTCAGAGGGCTAAAAAATCAGATGCGGATTAGATTCGCAGTCGTGAGCTGGACTTTGAAAAATAATAGAGCCGCTGTACGTGCCGTAAGAACAATACAATACAATAATTTATTATTTTACTTATTATTTATAATATATTGTATAATATTTATAATATATAATATACTATATAATATTTATAATTTATTATTCAGCAGACTCGCCGTCAACACTCATAACTGAATCGTTATCCGTCACCCAGTCACTATCATCTTTATCTTCACCATCGTCCTCCCATAGATGCGGATCAGAACCGCGAACAACTTTTTCTTTTAAGAAATCGGCAAAAACTAGTGCGGTTTAGATTCGGGTGCGTATTAGATTCGAGAATATACGGTACTTTGTTTATTGTAGCAACTGTGTTTAATTTCCTCTCACAGACACCTCTCCAGACTAGTTATACTCAGTCCCTTCAGTTACATTCTAAGATATTACATCCATGCCACAAATGCATACGGTGGCAGAAGAGGTACAGCTCCACTCACTTTTAACCTAGGTATTAGAAGGGTGTGAAAGGTTAACTTCACGCCCCGGTTTCATTTCCCAAGGGGAAGACGTCATGATGTCCACCAAACAGGACGCTGAGTGGGCTTCAGAGCGGGTCTGGGCATTTTGTAGAGAAGAAAAAACTTTGGTCCTGCCAGGAACCGAACCTCAGATCATCCATCCCATAGCCTCACCACTGCACCGACTGAGCTATCCATTATTCCGCGTGGTTCAACAAACCGTACACAGATCCGTGTTACTTATATGCAGTTTACATGGTTTAGCAATCCCCCCCCAAGAAAAGAATTTAAATAATATTATCTTATTTAATGTCCCCTTCTTTGTAAATAAAATTTGTCTTGCTCACAGTAGCACAGGAAATGCTACAGGAGAAAAACAGTTGTTTTATATATCTCTTTTAAACGTGCCCTTTAAAGACAGTGTAAACGTGAACACAGGGTTGGATTGTGAACACATTTTGTTGTTCAGAAGAAGAAGAACCAGTTCTTCACGGAGATATATTGCCTTAATACAACAATTTAGAACAAATAAAACTATAAATATAGCATAACAGGCAAATTAAATTCACCCGTGTTTTCAAAAAAATTACAACAATATTTCCACATCACTTTACTTACACTTCAGGTTATTGGGATTGCGTATTTTGCACTTAGTTCAGAACTTCGAACAGATCACAGCGTTCGAGACTTCGATCTGTTGGAAATACTAGAAAATGTAAATATCCGAATATCCAGTAATCGTTGGCGTAAACTTGTGTTACTGTATTCGCAGTCTCGTGTCCATTAAGGTTGGGTTTTCAGATACGCGAAGGGAAAATGAAAAATTGTTAAAGTCACACATTTTGTCGTCTCTAGACATAAAAGAGACCTCAAAATTTCATCTTTACTTACCCTTTAATAGCCCAGTGGTTTCTTTACGTACCACCAGGTTTAACATTCAACAATTCTACATGGTGATTACATTGTGTTTATGTATTGTATACGGATCTCAGAACAGACAGCGAATTTTGCTTTATACGGCATTAACTGATTGGCCTTATAACCGTGGTGGAAATTGTTTACTGCAAGGTACGGACTGATTCCTTATATGAAGCAGATTATGTTTAGTCTTTACAAGGTTAAAATTAAATCAAAGTAGAGAGAACCACTCCTTTCCCTCCGAAAAGACCATTATCATCACCACAATAGCGAGACATAACCCTTACTGTACGAATATTAAACTTCCTTTAAAAAAGCACTCACTTAAAAAACTGGTCACGTGCATTCAAATAAGAAACTGTACTAGGAATGCAACGTTCCCTTCCGATATTTTTATACGTGTATGTGGTGTATGTTTAAAGAAAATATAAGAAGGAACTTGACCTTAAACAAAGTTTTGATATCAGTATTGTGATTTGCCGTGAACTGATAGGTTTGTACGTGCAATAACTTAATATTAATATCACGGCATGTATAAAGTTACGAAGAACTAATTGGTAAAATCTACTCCACAGTAGATAAGCGGACTGTGTGTTTCGACTTTAAATTATCAACTGCAGTTTCTGAAGAGACCCCACTCTCGAAAATGTCTTTCTCTGTGGGTGTTGTTACGCGCAGACTAGCGGCAATGATTTACATGTTAAGGCGCCTGCTAGAGTTCTGTCTGGTACCGTCCGTCTTGACCTTCTGTATGTACAATCTATGTCGCCTTCAGGCCAGCATCAGACGCTGCCGCGAGATGGGCCATTGTCAACTCCTTTCACTTTCCTGCTATATGTGTCACTCGCACTCTATCCACCGTATTACCGTGCTAAATTACATAACCTCAGCAGTTGATATAACGTTGTAAAACAATAGAAATACAGTAATCTTATCTGCACATTCGTCTGTGAGAGCAAAGAGCAAAGTGCGGTCTTTCAATCTTCACAACGCGGCTGGCGACCTAATTACAGAAACAGGAAACAAAAAGATACGAAATTTTGTGAATATTTGTTTCGTCCAATTTATAGATAAATGTTACTCAGAAATACGTTGCATTATCGAGAGTACAGCGAAATCTTTCAAATAAAATATATGGGAATTGCAGCTCACATAGCAAACGTAACTATCGCGGTATTTCCATGCTCTGTTAGGAGCAGAAAAATAAATTGGTGGGAAAATGTTGAGTACTTCGCAAAATAGCGTGTGTTTCGAAGTGAGTCCGTCATACAATTCTCTCTGCTTTTTTTTCCGTCCTTTTGTTTTCTCAGCCACAGTCTGCGACTGAAGTCACTGACAGTAAAGACACGTATAAGTTCTTGCTAGGGAAGATTAGTTTAAACATTAATCGGTTAACTCAGAATTTCAAGATTAACTTAAAAACACGTTTTACCGCCCAAATATTGGCACGAATTAATGATATATAGTAAAAAATATAGGTTTCATTTGACAATGTGTCCCGCAAGGATCTTTTTCTTGTGATTTGCCCCTCGTGTTCAAAAGATTGCTGACCATTTGGTATAGGAGGTTTCAAGAGATCTATGTAATTGTTGGGCCTATGAAAGGCAGGAATCAGAAAACCTAACTTGATATATGGACTACAAGGAGCAGATGGCAGATGCTGGGTTTTATTCCCGGCAACAGCAAAAGTCTCTATTCTTGTCGAAAACGTCCAAACCGGCATTGACTCGCTGTCAGCCTCTTACTGAATTGGCACCGGAAGCTCATTCTTGGGAATAAAGTGGCTGCAGAGTGAACCTGACCACTCACGTCCTAGTGTCCAAGTTACGAAAGCGTAGATTTTTTTTTTAAGTTTTGCTGACCGTGCATCTCAGTATAATCTTAGTAATTGACCAACTGAATGCACAAATTCTTGTTTTATAATAAGTTTATTATATTCCTCTACATGTTTAGAGCACTATTGTGCCAATCATCAGGAGGTCAAAATTGTATTATACAGCATCTGGTATCGTCACAAACTGTAGGTGGCCGTCCGGTGCACTGGTTGTGAGAGGACCTGTGCACCGGACGGCCACCTACAGTTTGTGATGATACCAGACGCTGTATAATACAATTTTGACCTCCTGATGATGAGCACAATAGTGCTCGAAACACGTAGAGGAATACAATAAACTTATTATAAAACAAGAATTTGTGCATTAAGTTGGTCAATTACGAAGACGAATGCGTGGATGTTTACCGCCACTCCCTCTTTCACATGCGTTCATGGCGAGGTGCTTAATACAGTACAGGGACAAGACCGTGTGAGACGGTCGGCCTATGAATCAGAATCATATCGACCTACATTTGCGTTACGTAGTCGTGCTCCTTGGGCAGCCGAAGAGAAACAGCAGAATTATCTGCACTCACTGACGGATATCAGAGTTGTGCGGTGACAAAGAAATACTAGTTTTGTTTTGTAGAACGATTTGCTATTTATTGTGCATTGTTTTATGTTTACTGTCTTATAGTATGTGACGCCGTGTAGTCTGGTATTTAGTTAGAACCTTTCGGAAGTCCATGCTGAAACTGACATCTTCTGCCTGTTGTGGTAGGCATCTCTTTACTCCAAAAATTTGATAACAAGCGAACAAACTACACAACATTATAACCTAACCCAGCTCATCAGTCGTTCCGCATGTCTTAATCTCAAGGAATCTAAGTGTTTTAAGTAGCAAATCGGGAATAAATAACTGTAAAACAAAATATTCTTCGTGTTATTTCACCAGATTATTAAAGTTTACAGATGTTTGCGTGTATGGAGGCGCCGTTGAAAATCTATGCACTATTGGCCTCGGTATCATGTACACAACTTCTCACATCCTGGGTAGGAAACGGACTACTTACTTACGTTAAGGTTTCAAACTTACACAGTTCAAATTCATCCCCCTTTAAATAATCTTACTCTTTCCAACTGGCTAACTGTTTAAATCCCAATACTCCCTAATAGAATCAACAGTCAAAATTTGAATACTTTGTTTCTATTGGCTCACTTAAGTAACACTGTTCTCGTATCGCACTAGCATAATCTCCCAGTGTCTTACTGGTCTTCTCTCTCTCTCTTTCTCCCTCTCTGTCACCATCTCACTCTCTCTAACCCTCTATCCCTGTAAGCTACTACACAAATCCGTTACGCTCGCCATTCCACCCAAACTAAATTACTAATTAAAACAAGTCCATCCAGTCTCTCAAATATAAAACTTAAACTAACTATAACGGTTATAACATCACGTCCCATAAGAGAGCACACAAAACACGCCTGTACCGCACTGTGATATTTCAAACCTGAAGGTATTTGTTTCTTTGCATTTCCTAGGCTCGTTCGCAAACCAGTTAGGAGTAGCGATCGTAAGCCTTGTCAAGTCCTTCCGAAAGAATAGCGCGACTCCCGCCGCAAGGATTTTCATGAAATTTCATATCTTATATTTAAAAAAATTGTCGACATGTTCCGATTTCGGTTACAATCGGAAAAAATAGCAGATATTTCACTTAAAGACTTACAAGTGGAATATAACCACTATCCCCGCGTGGGGTAGGCGTGTCTGGCGCTGTGCGGGGGACTGTTCTCTGCTGGTCTGCTACTGGTAGAAGCGACGGACTGCTCTACTACTATACACAGACTGGTAACATCAAACATTTCAAGTAACGTGTGGTGAAGAAGTGCACTGTGTGAATGTTTGTAGGATGGGTAGTGAAAACTCGTAATTCACCAAGAGAACCTTGCGCATGCGCCTCTGTCACATTCTAGTAGGGATCATCTCCAGATACGTGGAGAATGCATTTGTGACATCTCGCTGCGATTGCTCCTGATCAACAACAAACTGTGGTCTCTGTGGAGTTCATTGACAATATAATTACGTCAATCGAACACGATCAAATATTAAACTCAGTAATGTCTCTCTACACTCTCTGCCTAACTCTGTTTCTTGTAAGGCGTGTTGTGTAAGAGATGGAAATGAACTTTCGAAATACTCGCATATTCAGTGCTTTTCTTGAAAACTGTCAAGAATTTAATAATTTAGAAATATCACACAGCTGAAGCGCCTCAAATTTTACGACAAGAGGATGTTTATTAAATGAAAGCATTTTTTTTATGAAAAGCATTAGCTTTTTACAGAGTCCTGGCCTTCTACAGAAGCTTTCCCCTTTCATCCACGTTTTTAACCGTTCCTTCCTCCTATTATTTCGTTGCACTCGCTTTCACAACAGTATGTCTTTGTGTGGTAGGATTTTCAGTACCAAGCACAACCCCCCAACCTGGATGGCCATATCTCCGTATTTATATCGCCCCTAGGGAGGGTGGCCTAGTTTTATCCCCAGACGCTGGGTACTCATTTTGGTCGCCTCTTACGACCCGTATGAGTTACGGTGGGGCTATTCTTATTCACGGCCACCACACGGGAAGTATGTACATGTGTACACCCACACACATTTAATTAGTGTGATCACATCTCGATTGCTATGATGACCGGTTTTGTACGTTCTCTGTGAGGTACGAACTGAGGCCGAGCAAAAAATTGAACATGGAGAATACACAACAACGTACCACAATCACGTGACAGAATTCCGATGGCTGAAATTACGAGGCAGAGTCAAATGAAAACCTTAAAAGTGCGATAACAATACAATACAAAAGTTGGTTTGCTCCAAGAATAAACACAACAACTTCTGTAACATGTCATGAAGTAGCGCGTGATTATTATGATAGCCCGTCATGACAAGCTTATGGCTAATTAGTGTTACAATATTAAACGACGGAGATACAATATAAATGATCTAGCATAATTACATACGTCGAGTGAAACTTGACTGTACGTAAGACAGTTATGTCACGTCGTGTTTGTGAAAAAAATGGCTGCGGAATATAACTTCCACAGCTTCAAAGATCCGACTCAAGAGCGATGCTTTTCTCCTCCTAATTCTTGTCATCAATATCAAAGCCACAATTATCACATCACCACCACTATATCCGAGTGATTCGGTCCAACGATAATATTTCAGAATGTATGCTGGAGATGAGTGGAAAGAATCTTGACCGGCAGTCGGCTGTACTGACAGTTTTCGTGGTTTTCAGATGCCAACCCTTGCTCTCACCAGGAGGATTCCTTAAAGTGCGTCGAAGACCCACTATTCGAAGTTACCTGCTGCAATTGTTAGAGAACCGATTAATCCACGATTCACCAGTACAAGTACCCCACAAATAACTGTAGTATCAAAATCAGAACTTTCAAAACCGCTTATACGAAATCCCACCGTCAGACTTAGTAATAGACGAGATGACATTTTTCCACATAGCCAGTAAGAGTACGAGTAAAATTATTAGTCTGTGTTAGGAGTGATTTGCATCTTAGTTGGACTGATTAAGAACGACTTAATTAAAAACTGGAAACTGCATAGCAGCTGGCAGTTTCAGTTCTAGGTAAGTTTTGATGGGGGACTCTAGGTCAGTTGCCGGTTAAATGTTTTTTTTTTTAATTCGTCATTGGCATGCATATTCTGGAGCATACTAAGTATCCATGATCTGTCTGCAGTACAATGGGAATCCACAAGCACATAAATTGAATAACTCTGAATCCCTCTGAAATTTATTTACAATTTTATATCTCACATAAACCCCTGCTATATATCTTATCGATATTTGCTGTCTTTCATTGCCTGTACCGACCTTTTGCAAGCTCAAAAGGTTCCAGGAGGCTGTCTCTGCCAAATTTTATGACAATCGGCACATGAAGGTGGTAAGGTTGTCGGCCTTATGCACTGGCAGCTTTTATTCCTCGGAAAATATTCCTGGTACTCGTTTCTCTTAGCAGCTGACTCAAACCTTTTGAGGCCGGAAGGGTTACGTCAATGAAAACTTCCATCGGGAATCAAACTCGCGACCTTCCTGTTTGTAGTGCAGGGGCTGAAACACTGCGTTTCTTTATATTTGTTACATCCATTTTTAGATTTCATTGATATAGGGTAGGATATATTCTGCGAAACTGTATGATATCTTAGGCTGTCTTCGGCTGAGATCACAGAAGAATGTAATTTTTCGGGACGAAAATATAAATATATAACCTTGACACTGTAGTCGGTATAACGAACCACTAAGCCCTGTACAGTTCGGTGTTCGAAATCCAGTGGGGAGAGATTTTCCGTGCCAATTCAGATGGCTTCGAGGCCCAACAAATCTCCAGTACAATGGGTATCAAGTCTCTGTGATAAGGTCACAGCGGCCGGGACGTGGCGTTGACACCCAGCCCAATATAGGATCGAGGTTGAAAAAGTGTAGAGCTGTAGTCCTAATGCTAAACCTTCTCTGCATACATTTGATGTTGAAAGGACTAACTTTTACATTTTGCTAACAATACAAATACTTGAACACTAGTCACTGGAACGAATTAAAATGTTTCAGGACTTTGTCATGTGGCGGACTTTTATCAATAGGCCTAAAGTTCTGAAACTTCGGGTCCAATAAGTGTAACGAATTTGAGAGTTTTTAGGTTTTCGCCCCGACGTAGCTGAGGTGTCCATTTTACTGGGATATGACGCCGCGTAATAACCCGAAAAAATTAGTCTATCATACAGGGAGTTCCTCTACTCGCAGAGAAACTATCCTAGAGAAGCCAGACATCTTCAGTTACTTCCAAATTTTCGCATGTGAGCTCACAATTCAACAAGTAAACCATGATATCTACTTAAAAATTGGAACAGCTATTCGACGTATTTCCGTAAAAACGCCGGGGCAAACTTTTTCCATCACCCCCGTCCACCAACCATAGTAACACGTTGCATTTGATCGAACTTCGAAACTTGTTTGCAGCTGGGTTTTCCCTTGGTTTGCAGCCTTGCCACTAACATCACGAAAGTCGGCGGTTTCACCTTTAGATGTCGGGATATAAGTTGTTTAAACACGACTTCACTGAGGTTTATGGTGATTTGTCACTCTTATCTGATTGTTATTTTATTGTATTATTTATGTGTCTTACATGATATAGTAAAAGCTGTCATCTTTGTTGAATGCCTCTGTGGCGGAGCTGTGGCAGGTACACCCTGAATTAAGACCTAAAGAAGACGCAGGATGCTAGTGTGTGTTATTGCTAATGTCCCCAACAAGTTTTAGCAAAATAAAAAGAACAAAAACACCTGCAAATTATGTTCCATCAAACGGCGTAGTCAGTATTACTCTCGGTAATTTGAGACTATATTTTAAATTTGTGAGTTTTTTTTGTTGTAGAACCGGACAAAAGCAAGTCTTGAAATGCACGAGAACCCGATTACCTGAGACTAACATAATTTAATAATATCACGTTAACCGAAATGTTTCAAATTCTTTTAAATTAGTATTAATGCGTCCATTCAAGAGCCCACAAATTTTCCAAAAACGTAGGAAAGACATCAAAATTCTAGGCATCAGAAGGGTGACCTGTAGCAACTTCCATACCAAGGATCCAAAAATATTGTGTGTCACAGTGTCAAAATGTTTCGCCCGGGTGACACAGGGCCCCGGTTTTGTGCGCCCCTACTTTTTTTTAAATTTATGGTGTTTTTAAAGACGTTGTGAACATCTCCGTCTAATTAGCGCCAAACGACATAACGGTTCTTGAATAATGGATCGGAAAGATGTGGAAGGAAAAGGTCATGTCTGCTTTGATCAATTATCCCAGAATTTTCTTGAAGAAGCAAAGAAAAAGTACAACAATGAGTCAGGACATCCAGTTCTCGGGCAAGGATTTGAACTCGAGATCTTGCGTATATAAATCAGGAAGATCACCCACTCGACCACGATGTAAAAGACAGGTAAATAGTATTTTGCAATCACAGTTATATGGAAAAATGCGCGAAGTTTCTCAGTAGGGTTCTGTATTGCCCGAAATGCATATTATGTCGCAGCACTTTGCGAGGTTCAGGCGACATAAGGTAAATTCTTCTACAGTATTTCGTTTCGACTGTGTGCACAGCACAGATCATCAGTGCACGGTCAATATCTTTATCAAACCGGTTTAAGACGCAAGGTACCTGTTTTAAACAAGGACTCGGTACGTACCGCCAAGTAAACACACTCCGTCTCGGTTATAAAAACCAGTTTTATAATGCTGTGTAAGAAAAAAGTTGCTGTTTGTTCTATGAACTGTACATAACACATAAATACAGTATGAACACCACCTGATGGTACGTAAATTTACCATTGGGCTTTAAACCTTATGAGAAGTTTAGCGAAATTCTTTATCACGTGTCACATCACATTAGGAGCACAGAATAATCCGGGAAGTTCTACCGTATAGTTAAGCGATGATATATAGACATCAGTTACTTAAGAATCGAAGATTCAGTTTCAATATTCATGCAAAAATGGTCACGGCGTGTGCTTTTTACTAGCTCTCAAACAATAACATTTAATGGAATAATGTCAATTGTTGGTACGAACAATGTGAAAAATGTAACGCATTCTTTCTGATCGTGTTTCGTGTTCTTCTTTTTTCCTGTAAGTAGCAATATTAGATGGTAAATAAATGATACCAGAACAAGTCTGTTACACAGTGTAAATGGTTCTGAAGCACAGACGGCATCTGCAGTAGTGGCAGTGCCACGCAAACCAATGGTGGGAGCCAGTGGACGTGTATGTAACTGCACTGGAGCGACAACAGCTGTCTCTTGTGTCTGCAGCTCACGTTCACCGCCTCTGTATTCTAATTAGAAAGCAGGAACCGTGAATTAGTCGCTACATGCTATACTCTATTTAGTACTTAAATGAGTCAATATTTCTAAGGCCCCCACCGACATTAGAAAGCTACCGGTGTAATATTTTGATAGAATCCTCATGTCAGCAGTGCGAATTGTGAAATATCAGTATAATTTTAGCGTGAATTTTAAAATGAATTTGATGCTGGGTCTATTAACTTTAAGTAGAGTTTCAGACAGTAACTCATAATGCAGGTCGAAAGGTAGGATTAGTGGAAGAATTTTAAATAATGAGGAGCAAAGCGGATGACAAACACTTTATTATCCAACTAATGCACAATATACAATATGTAGATACAATTAAAATTATAAAATATTTAAAAGTGCTCCAACATGTTTCGGATCACAGAGGATCCAACATCAGGGAGCCTTGTACAGTGCTTGGTTAAAAATTACAAGAATGGTTCTATCG
>Ga0123352_10006852_pt1 | contig 17531 bp, 15 predicted proteins | sample TergutLab28metaG_FD_89700 | JGI IMG/M metagenome (GOLD analysis project Ga0123352, IMG submission 89700) | Labiotermes labralis P1 segment gut microbial communities from Petit-Saut dam, French Guiana - Lab288 P1 | ecosystem: Host-associated > Arthropoda: Insects > Digestive system > Gut ... | reverse complement strand
GGACGCTTGTGAGTGCGGTAATGAACCTTCGGGTTCCGTGAAATGCGGGGAATTTCTTGACTAGCTGCAAACCAGTTAGCTTCTCAAGAAGGACTCTGCACCATGGAGTAAGTAAGTAAATGCTTCTTTGTGCACATGTGTGTTTTTCTTACCTAGTCTTTGGGGTAGCAGTTCACGAACACTTATAAATTTATATATATATATATACACACATATATATGTGGGTGTGTGTCTGTGTCTGTGCATTGTGAATCGAATTTTATAACTGTCCAACAAGGTGTGACTTATTCAGTTTATTAGATTTCTGTAGGCAGCTCTACATGTTTCGGGTGTTGACACCTATCATCAGGAGCTCGTACAACTGTAATTACAACATCTGGTATTGATTAACCAGATCTTCTACCATCCACTCTCATTGTTGAGTTGGAACTCAACAATGAGAGCGGATGGTAGTAGATCTGGTTAATCAATACCAGAAGCTGTAATTACAGCTGTACGAGCTCCTGATGATGGGTGTCAACACCCCAAACATGTAGAGCTGCCTACAAAAATTTAATAAACAGAATAAGTCGCATCTTGTTGGACAATTATAAAATTCAACTTATAACTTTCTTATAATAAATCTAATGTAAACTACAATTATATTTCTATACATGCATTTTACTAGCAGTCTATGTTGTTGACATTCATAAAACTATTACAGAGGTTTCGCAATTCACTGTCCATTACAAAAAACGATGATTTACCAGCAATCAAAATCGACTTCATCACCCCCTAGATGTACATATTTTTCAGGAAAAAGTTCCACTGCTTCAGCCAGAAAATGGTACAAGAACTTGTAATTAGTCTCCTGTATCGGATCCACAGGCCCGTACGTGCCATCAGGTTGGGATCCAGAGTAGCAGGCTGTCAACAAACCTGGATTGCCTAAGCCCCATGACTCAGTATGACCTGCAGACATTTAATATGAATATCTAACGACACATTATCTTCAAGTTCTTAACACCTAAGTGCCTTATAATTGTGAATAAGGTAAAACACTATGTAGAATTTGCTGTAATTGCAATATCAAACTGCTGGTGAAGTAGCTCGCATTATACTGACAGACATTACAGGTAACACTATCAGTACAATAACAGAAGTTGGTTAAAACTGAATGAATTCTCTTCCTTTATTATATTTATCACAAAGATCTGAAAAACTTTCTCAGCATTAAATATTTGAAGTTACACTTCTGTGACAAAGTTCTGATAATGCCAGTGTTTTACGTTCAGATAGCATCTCATAACTATACAGATTTGTATTGCATTATGATGAATTAATTATAGACCTTTTAGAGGTCCTTGTATGATTTCTTTCTTAAGCTAAAGACAGGGCAAGAATTCAGTTCCACTGTCATCCTGATTAATACAGTGGCTTTGTCTGTAATATAAAAAATGTAAAATTGTGTGTTTAAATGCCAGAAAAGACATAAGAAGCAGTACCATCTGCACATATTGCATCTGTTTAAAAACTTTCACTTTGCCGCTGTTTGGTTCCTGGAGGAGAGGATGCTGATGGCTTCAAAAGATGCCCTGAATGTGGTAGCAAAAAAATAAAATTCATCTATCAGGAATCAAACCCATGTTGACCAGCCAAAAAACCATCACTTTATCAGCATCAGCTGCATCCTAACTTCACTATGTGGTGGACGCCACTGGCTAACCCACCCACGTAGCCAGGATATTTCATTGTCCATACACCATCACCTTATAAACAATGAGACAGAAAGGCGAGTGTGGTGGCAACTGCAGAGTGAGTGTCAGCATGTGACGCGATTTCAGAGCAGCAAGCAAATGGCCAGCATTAGACAGTGTGTGCACTCAGAGAAGTAGTGTTGCGTGTGCGTATTGTGTGTGTCAGAAAATACGTACCCTAATTACTACAACTATATTCACACGATCTTCTCTTTGCCAACTTGTGTACCATTTCCTTACCTGGACTGTCAAATTCAGCTATAACTCTAATTCCTCTGAGGCGAGCATATTCAATCACCTCACGAATTTGCACTCTGGAGTATACATGTGTCCGAGGGTTGTATGCTCCTTTCACACTATAACAGAAAAAAAAACTCCCAATTGGCCTCAAGTTTTATTCTAGTAAATATTATTTATCTTTGAAATTTACACTCTAAATGCTAGTAAATTTTCATTTTTGCAAATTAAGATTATGAGAAACACATTGCAAAATAATACATAAACTAACAAATGCACTTAATAAAATAAAATTCATGACAAATATTATTCTCCTACATGTTTTGGTACCGGGTGCCATCCTCAGAGAGTCTGTTTGATCGAAGTTATACAAGCCCAACCTAGATCAGCTTTTTGGGCTTGTATTCTTTGATCAAAAAGACTCCCTGAGGATGGCACCCAGTGCCGAAACATGTAGGAGATAAATGTTAGTCATACATTGTATTTTAAGAGTGTTCAGTATGTTGGTTGATGAATTAACTGCAAGAACACGCACAGTACAAATAACAGAAAAATGTTGCAAAATAATCTGAAGTTGTTGCAGGTTACTGAATACGACAAACCATTTCGAGGAAGCATGAGTGAGCACTACAGATTACAAGAAAGCAGCCATGGCATGTTTCAGAGTGTTATTCCAGCATCGGCATGGAGGGTCTAAGAAGACAGCCTCCAATCCCAAAATCGAATCCTCGTACGAAGTATTCTGCGACGTTCACTCAACACATTAGACCAAATTTACGTGAGCGACGTTCCTTCCATATCGCCGTCATCTCACCGCAGAAGCCCTAGTTCGATGCCAGATCACTCCACTGGGATTTTTTTGTGATAAATTGACATTGTGACAGGTTCTTCTCCTAGTGTAATTACACCATTTCTCCATACTCTTATTTCATTCATTTACCGCTGATGCAATATGATCTTAGCATATAACAGAGTGGTTAACTCAACACTTCTGCCTCTCCCTAGACGCCAAACAGCTCACAAGAATATCATACAATCATTGAATCAAACAAGTGTGGGCAATGTACGGACGGTAAGGAGTTACCTGAGGAGTGGAAAGACCGCGCTCTCGTATGGGAAGCTATTATCGTCCACAATGTGCCAGTGAAAGACGTTCATTTTGTTTGCTTCCATGGCATCTAGTGTCTGAAATATGGCAGGCAAGGGGAAGAAGTGGCGTGACGTGTCCAGCAGCAGGCCGCGATGTGTGTAACGTGGGAAGTCCATTATGGAGGAACTGTTTACCTTCAGCTGAAATGTTTAACCATATCCTGTCAAACCACTGACGTAGTTAAAATATATGGGTCAGTATTTAATCTGAAAACTAGCTGTTGTCACTTCCTGTCTAATATTCTAACGCATTAACGTAGCCTACTCAGCCGAAATTCCACGTACACGCAAAGTAGCGACGGGGAAAGACAGACGATAATTGTCAGGTAAAATAAGGACCGCGGGTAAAGATTATATACAGTTACGGGCACCTTGTTTAGTACTTTATGAGAACAACCAAAAGTGGAGGGTCTTCCCAATGGCATACATACAGGGGTGCTGATAAGTCCTTAGCCCGACCAGGAAGGAAACAAGCTACATTCCCCCTATTTTATGGAACTTGGAGATTCATTACCACATTCACAAGAGTCCACCACCTGTCCCTACCCTAACCAAATCAATCCATTCCCCTGCCCATCACACTTTTGACAGGCGCAGCTTGTTTCCTTCCTGGTCAGGCTAAGGACTTATCAGATACTAAAGTTTGTTCTCGACTTTTATGCATCCCATTAACCTTGATGCCCAATCATTGTACCTACAAATCGAGTGTTACCAATCTCATCACATTGCACACATTATACGGAGGAGAGTCAAATGAAAACCTTAAAAATGAGATAAAAATTCGAAACACGGCTCGATTATCTTGTAAGTTGACAACAATGATACTCATGGTTTGAAGAGTGGCCGACAGGTGGCAGTACGTTGCAGGAATGCAACACGACGGCGCAGTAGTAGTGTAAAGGTGGCGGCCCCGCTTTCAACATGCACCAAAGAAGAACAGCGTTCTGTCATCCGTTTTTTTTTAAATAGTGAAGGGGTGAAACCCATCAAAATTCATCGACGAATGAAAGTTCAGTATGGTGATGCAAGTCTGTCACTACGTCAAGTGTACGAGTGGACTAGGAATTTCACGAACGGCGTTGGTTCTCTAACAGACTCTCCTCGACCTGGTCAGGCACACCGAGTAGTGACACCAGAAGCCATCGTGAAGGCAAATCGCCGCGTAGCAGTGAATGAAATAGCCGCACACCTGGATATGAGTCATGGATCAGCACACCATATCGTCCATCATAAAAAATTAAAAACATTTAAGGTTTTCATTTGACTCGCCCTCGAACTTCTGTCACAAATTACTCTCCTCGCAACTATAAAAGAAGACATATTCTTTCCTATGCACGCCAAGCAGCCAATTGGGGGAGTGGAGTTATTGCTCCAGGCATTCTTAACGCTGTCTCTTGACGGAGGGAAGTGTTCGGCTTCACGCTATCACAGGTTTATCTCCAGGTACTGACATCCCCAGCATCCAATAAACAGGAGGATGTGAAGACACCTCGTCCCGTCTGGAAGCTTTACATACAAGAAGAAATCTCTGCCTTGCCGGGAACCGAACAACAGCTCTTCGGTGCTCCTACCACAGACCAGTCACTATACCGATTGCACTGTACCGGCTGCCATTACTGTCCTTGTATCTCGTTACAAGGACGCTGTACGAAAACATGTTTCGAAGACTTGTGTTACAGCCTAACGGCCTACCTTTAGGTTCAGGATAGCTCAGTCAGTATAGTGACTGGCTAGGGGTTGAACGACAAGAATTCCTTTCGCGGCAAGGGCAGAGATTCTTCTTTTCGCCACCATGTCCATACCAACTGAGGGCCAAACAAACGTCCTTTCTGGTGGGGCTCCTGTCCCAGAAGTAAACACCCGAAGAGTGAAACTGATCACTTGTCTAAATGTAATGCCAAGGTTAAGAACGTGTGGATGTATTTCTCTAATCCCCCATACGTCTTCGTGACTATGTGCTTAAATTACGAGATAAACTTTACATATACCGTAATGTGTAGGCCTCTACGTTACGTCGTGTATGTCTGCTGCAGCCAAAACTCAGAACCTGGATAAGCAGAGGCTTCCAATCAAAGTTTTGTGGTCAGGGAGACAGAAATTCCTTGTATGTGACTCGGACGGAAGGCACAATAAGTAGACCTACGTGTATGCGAAAAGCAGGATTTAACCTTCGGCAGTGGCATGTGAGACATCGGCCATAAGAACGTACATTAACGAAGAATATATTATTAAAATGTAGGCTACGTAATTCTAAAAAATAAATTGTTCGGAAACCGATGTTTTGTTTCTGATATGGGGGAAAATTAACTCTGGGTAAATGACCAACTTGATGCACAATTACGTTATATAATACGTTTATTATTATAATCCTCTACATGTTTCGAGCAACTCTGTGCTCATCATCAGGAGGTTAAATTGTATTAATACAGCATCTGGTATAGTATTCTCTGTAAGTGACTGTCCGGTGTGTAACCTGCACACCGGACAGTCACCTACAGAGAATACTATACCAGATGCTGTATTAATACAATTTAGCCTCCTGATGATGAGCACAGAGTTGCTCGAAACATGTAGAGGATTATAATAATAGACGTATTATATAACGTAATTGTGCATCAAGTTGGTCATTTACCCAGAGTCATGCCAGAATGCACGGGCAGCAAAACATAAAATTCGGGGAAAATTAAATCTCCCCATCAAGTTTTAGTGCACTCGCAACACGGAAATTTAGTAGGAATGGGCCCAGAAGTTTCAGAGATGAAGTGTACTTCCATACGTCGACACAACATAGCGACGGTTCGAGTTTTCGTAGAGGCGTGGGTGAGGTATCTGTTCTTCCAGGATATGACTCTGCTTCTCTGGGACTTTTCGATCCCTAAAGAGAAGACCATGACTTTTCCTCCAGATTGCAGGAATCAATTAACTACCCAGTGACGCGGGGTCTTATCCCACAAGAACGGATAGCAAAAGCAACATTCTTATTTCACACTAATTTCACACACCTTGTACAAAGAACACCTAAAATTATGGCATTGGTTTGACAAATATCTTTCATTAAAGTACAACAAATCGTTAATTAGCAGTAAATGTTGACGCATGCAAGGCAACTGGCAACCACAAGATTGTATTCGCTATTGAACAATCAGTCAAGAAATGTGATTAGATATATTGGTCAGATATGGCGTTTAAACCTGAAAACCTGTACGATAAAACTGTGTGATGCGTGTTGTTTGCTGATTGATAATGCCCGGTTGAACTTTGAACCAAACGTATGGCACTAAAAAGACAAAAACCCCGATAAGTTAATCAGCTTCATTGTGAATAGCCAAGGAAAGATTCAAACAACTTAAGTCATATATAATAGTAATAAAATATACAAATAAAATACATCTTCCAGTGAAAGAAAATGAATTATGGAGAATTCGAAGAAACGATGAATTAGAAGCTATAGTTAAGGGGGAGAACATTGTCAGGTTCATTAAATTCCAAAGAATACGATGGCTTGGTCACATAGAAAGAATGCAAGACACCGCATTTCCAAAAAAGATGTTGTACGGAAAGCTGTATGCAACAAGACGAAGAGGAAGACCAAAAATAAGATGGCTGGATGACGTGTCCACGGACCTGAGAAAGATGGGAATAAACGAATGGAGAGACAGAGCAAGGGATCGAGAGGCCTGGAGGCGTATTGTAAAGGAGGCCAAGGCCCACCTCGGGCTGTAGCGCCACCGAAGAAGAAGAAATTCCATCTTCTTACAGTTGCTGCCGAACCTGTCAAAGATTTAAGGCAGTACAGTACATACTATATAGATATCAAAATATTCAACATTTTACCAGGCAAACTCATGAAATACTGTATGCGAAATGGTTATAATACTTCGTATTATATATTTTGTGTTTTTGTATTATTATGTATTTCTGTGACCTATTCCACATTGTTGCCACCTGGAGTAAATTTTGAATCTATGGAACGCATAACGCATTTATAAACAAAAGTATATGTATGTATGTATCTGTACGAAGGTAGGTTTGTGTGTGTAGGCCTATGTATATATATTCTAAAGCTTAGCTTCTTCATTTCTCAAGAAATTTCATACACTCATATGCTACAGTTGAAAATTCCGCATTCATATTTCATATAAAGAAGGTCAGGATTTCGAAGCTCGGCACGTAGCCCGATTGTTTTTCACAAAGTTTATTTGTTTCTTCCCCTGTCCGCCCTTCCAGGATGATCCTGTCTTAGTACCTTAAAATACTCGCATACGTAGGCCCAGGCATCGCCTGCTGCCTTCCTCATACTTTCCAACTTTTTCACGATTATGTTAATAATTTAGTAACTAGCTAAGTCCACGAAAGCTAACAGCCACTCGGCTGGTCAAGAAATTCTCCGCCGTTTTTGAAACAGAATATTCGTCACCGTATTTATAAGAGTCCGCCAAAACTCCACATCCTGAGCCGTATTATTACAGTCCATATCAGAACAATTTGTTTTTGTAAGTTTATTTTTAATATTATCGGCCAATACACCCTTAGCTTGCAAAACAAGGACATATCTGCTAACAACATTTAGGGAGATAATTGCCTAAATCTTGAGAAACGAGCGAAAACCGTACGTATGTGCCGTAGGGAAAAACACAGCTTGTAACTGAGCACAGATGATAGCGGCCATTACGCTTTTTGAAATTTCCCCCGGTGAGAGACGAGATTTTTCGCAACCTTCCAGACCGGCCCTGGGGCATACCCAGCCTCTTATACTATGGATTCCGGGTCATCCGGGAGTAAAGTGGCCGGGGCGTGACGTTTACCACCTATGCCCATCTAGCGCATTGGTTAAAGAATGAGTAGAGTTATAGCTCTACTCTCATTGTAAGCCTTCATGACCTGCTCTGGGGCGAACCTTTTCCATTACATTACCAAATTACTTCTCTGTCTACGTCAAACCAATAATGTATGCACCATTTCAGGTCGATGAAGACAGAAAATTATGAACATAATGCACGGTATGTACGTCATTAAGATAACTACCAAATTACTTTTTTTATTTGTATTGGACCGTGCATCATTGTGATTAAAAAAACCTCACCACACACAAGGGAACACTACGATTACCACACACAAAGGGTCACAACTGTTAAAATTAATAGAAACACGTCATCAAATACAACCGAGCGACAAAGAACTTCACACCGAACATACACCACTAAGAACCATAATTTTACATTAACATTACCTCTTCCATCTTTACAGAAAGAGACGACCAGTGTGGTAATCAACATTATAGTCGTGAGCTCCTGATGATGGGCATAGTAATGCCCGAAACATGTTGAGCCTATAAGAAGTACAATAGAATAATAAGTATCATCTACTTGGTTCTTATTCTTCAGTTACCAAATTACTGTTCACGAATGCAGTACCTCACGCGGGTCTTTTACCTCTCCTGGTGAATTTGTGCCTTAAAGGCGAAGGAAAAAGTCTTAATTTTCTTTGAAAACGTTCATTTGAATCCCTCCCAGTCCAAAATATTACCTGCTTTCGTGGCGGTCAGTCGTCCAAATGCATTACTAAAACTCACAATATTTATTTTCAGTCTAAATACATGAAATGTTAATTCAAAGCGGAGAATTGTTTAGGAAAAGGAGCAAGGAAGAACACAGGTATTTAGAAGTTTTAAAAATATGAGAAAATGGTTACAGGTTCTTGTGGCCAAAGAGGGACCCAGAGGTTGCAGGTTGTGCACAACTTCCATACAGTGCGAAAATATGGCGCAGAATTGATGACACGAATCAAAACAAAAGCCCTAAGCTGTATATTCCCTTTGTCTGTCTGTTACACATGTTCAACACTTAAACAAAGCCCTTACAAGACAGACTGTTGCTGCACATACGCTAAAATTCCTCATAATGACAACCCTAAACAACTGACCGCAGTTCCGGTCTCATCCAACGTCAGCAGCTGGCTAAAAGTCTCCAAGCCACGCAGCACTCCCCATACCGACTGGCTCGTCAGGAGGGCTGCGCCCTCCAAGTCGGGGCTGTTTATCCTCAGTTCGTCTGCAACACAGTACATACGTCATGAAGATGCAAGTCTTCTGGGGTGTCGACTGGTAAACTGTTACCACACGGCGTGACATTTGCTAACTATTTACAAACTGACATTCTGTGACATCAAAGAAGACTTGAATGTTCAGAAACACCGCTGTTAGAAACTCAGTTCTCACATATGTATCATGCTTCAACTGTTGCGGTCTTCTTAACAGCACACCACACTGAACTCTTACGTTTGACTAATAGTCACATACTTACGCTCAACCCACTCCTTGTCTCCACAGCCCTCTGATATCCTTGATTTCCATAGTTACAGACACCCATTCTTCACTGACCACTGCCATCTGTCACCACCTTTTAATGTTAATCTTCTATAGATCCTCAACATCTTGCAACCATCTAAGTCTAGATCTTCTCATTCTTCTTCTTCTTCTTCTTCTTCTTCTTCTTCTTCTTCTTCCTTCCGATTTACTCTCAAATCTTTTCTTAACTACCCTTTCATGATCCACTCTATCTATGTCCTATCCATTCCCGTCTTCTCTTTTTAATGTCTGCTGCTGTGTCTAAATATTCATATGTTCATATGGCTCCTGCAATTCTTGTATAGTTCTTATTCCCCTATTCCTCATTCTACCATTTGTCTGCATATCCTTCCCAATAATTTACCTTCACCATGTATTCAGACGAATTATAATTAATCACATACACCGCTATGAAGTATGAACCAGAATTAACTCAGAAGGTTCTGTTTCGATTGCCGAGAGGGGCACAGATAGTTCTCTATTCACTGGTATCAGTTCTGTGTCCAGGCATTATTCAGAAGGAACTGGTGGTTCTTTGCTCGGAATTAAAGTGGCCAAAGAGTGACTCCGATCACTCACCATTTCAGTTCCAAGGCCTGCAATATTTACGTCTCACTTCTAAACAATAAATTGTATTCAAATTTAAACTAGGTATCGCCTATTTGGAATCTTACTAAAACCAGCACACATCAACTCCAAGTCCTCGTCAATAGATGCATCCGCAGAATATTGAAAATATTCTGGCCGGTCCAGATATCAAACCAAGAACTGTGGGCGAGAGCTAAGCAAAAGCCAATCGAACTAGAAATTCGGCAGAGGAAGCGGGGGTGGCTGGGCCCCACACTTCGCCGACCACCAGGTGACATAGCTAAAGCAGCCTTAGAATGGAATTCTCAGGGAACCAGATTCCGTGACAGACCCCAACAACATGGCACAGAACTATCTCTGAAGAGATTAGACACCAAGGCAAAAACATGGAATGAAGTCAAAGCACTCGTCAGTAATCGTGTCAGGTGGCGAAACTTTGTGAGGGCCCTATGTTGCCTTGAGGAATGACGGGAAAATATATATATATACAAATATCGCCTATTTGTGTAGTCTGATAACAAATGATGCAAGAGACACACGTACAATTAAAACCCTGGATTACCATACAAAAAGCACATTGGACTTAAATTTAAGTTAGAAACTTGTGAAGTGCTACATTTTGGAACATAAAGTTGTATGGTACTAAAACTTGAATACTTCGAAAAGAAGATCTAAAGTATGTGGGAACTTTTGAAGTGTGGTGCTGGAGAAGAATGGAGGACATAAGTTGGACTGATCGTGGTGAGAAATGAGGACGCATTACAGACAGTCAAGGAAGAAAAGTAACATTCTACACGTAGTAAAACGACGCGAGACCGATTCTCTTTCTCACATCTTCTGAAACACGTTACTGCAGTAAAGATAAAATGGGAAGGAAGACGAGTAAGAGGACATAAGCAGCTACTGGATGACGTCAAGGAAATGAAAAGACGATGTAAACTGAAACAGGAAACATTAGATCGCACTGTGTGGAGAACTGGTGGAATAAGCCATGGACGTGTCCTAAGAAGGATTGCGTGAAGATGATGGTAAATGCGTTATTTTCTCCCAACTCGCGGCAGTCACTGTGTTCCCTTGTGGGTAGGGCATTTTAACTTATCCCACAATCGACTTCCTTTCAAATTAGCATTACTTATTTACAGTAGGTCTCTACCTATGACAGTGGACTGCCAGCTGCATCCCAGCAAAATCCATAAAACAGCTGGATGCATTTCGCTAACACGCAGTTTCAGCACGCATGTGTCCAAGCCATAAAATCATACTCACAATGCTCATCCATATGCAAGTAGGGCAGTTCCTCACAGGGAGCCATTAGCTGTATCTCTAGAGAATCGAGGTAAGCTCTGAAGCTGGGATCTTTCTTCCATCTTTTGACTGCAAGCGGGCGAGATGTCCACCTCCATTCTCCAGTATCCAGAGTCTGAAGAATTACCCGATAGTAACGTTTCAAAGCCTCCCGAAGAAGGTCACAGTTTTCTCCAGTCACCTGTAAATTTTGAAAATTGACAGCAGGTCGAACAGAGAAAAGATTAAAAATTCTTCAGGGGTAATATAGTAAAGATCTTACTAATCCTTGTTTCCAGCTTTATTTCAAAGGCCTTTAAAAATTCTCTCAAACAAGATTTCTCTTATTAGTATTCCAGTCTGCTTTTTTTTAAAAAAAAACAATGTCTAAAGATGGGCAGGGGGAGCGTAGTCGCTACGGGCTGGGCGGTCCGGGGATCGAATTCCGGTGGGGGCGAGATAATCCACACCCATCCAAATCGACCCTGTGCTCCATCCAGCCTCCTATACAATGAGTACCGGCTTATCCTTGGGTAAAGGGGCCGGGACGAGGCCTTAACCACCCAACCCACTCTGGCGACGAGATTAAAGAAAGAGTACAGCTCTATCTCTACTCCCCTTCTGTGCCTGCATGGCAGGTTTTTGGGTGAATTTTCCGTAACATTTACTTTGTTGAAAATCATTGTTATTATAATGGGGTGCGGAGGCCGTCTTAACCACCGACAACATTACCTAAAAAGGGTATCCGCTGCCACCACTTTGGACAACACCACGACATATTTCTATTATATAATATATTCTACAACACTACCACATGATACATGAATATTATAACATCTAAAAAATAAAATAACCCAATCAAAGTTGAAGTTACATCATAAATTGCTTCTCTAACACAAGCATTACAATTTCCTATAAAGGAATTACCATAAGGAAAGCCTGATCACCCTCCGCTGCCGCACATTTCCTTCCTTCCATTGTCCAACTAATCAATTTGGAATACCAATTTATAAAGCACCCAAAATAAAAAGAAATATAATCCAAATCATTTCGCACGCTTCAATTTGGCACCAACCAACTTAATCACGCTTACCTGGTAAGATAATTAGTAGCAGAGCCCACATCTTACAAATTGTACTCTTTCTCTTACGTCTGCCGCTACCGAAGTTTCAACAAAGACTCTGTACCGTCGCTTTACCAAGCTACACCACACTTCTCAGCTAAGGTCAGCATTTCCTGTATTCACCTAGCAACAGTTTTCTGCAGTTTCAACTGGTTTGCTGTTGCTATGTGAGTGACAGGTGATCTGGCCTTCCTGTTTGTTCGACTGGGAGATGCACCCAGCCGTTCCTTACAATGCTAGCAGCATATATGAAATATATAAAATGAAATGGAATAGAATAAAATAAAGTTTTCTCTACGGAGCACTACAATATGATTTTATTTTTAATTTTTTCGCATGAGAAACTAGTAGAGTGTTCTTTGTCAGTACCCCCTGTTACCCTGCCCTTTGGAAAATATAGATTATGACGTACTTTTCTTTCAATTTCGGCCTACCTCAACAAATGTTACACTAGTGACAGTAGATGATTAGTAGCGAACAGTCCAAAGTGCTTGAATGTTTACTGACAGTATTTACAGAAAGCTCACGGAACTGGACTTTGCAACTCAAAAATTACCCCACATATTCTCCTTTCCCCTCTCTATATTTGTCATATCAACATTTCTCAACCCTTTCTGATTCACAAATCAGCAAACAGTGATCGAGGCCAAATTTCAAAATACGGTGACACGTGAGCATGTGACGTAATAGTCTGATACGTAGGCTAGGAACGACTACTGATTAGCTTTCCCGCCGCTAACCTACTGCGGATAGGTAAAGTCTCTCCCTTGATCATACACTACGGACAATATAGCGTTTTCGATAGAACTCCCGTCCAGCGAATTTCCGTAAGCAACACAGCATCCGACTTTTCTGCACGGTAGCCCAACCGCAACAACATAATCGTCATTTTAGTTTCAGCGCATCTAAAAATGCGTATTTACAATATTCAAAAGGCGTTTATATGGTACAACGAGCACTTAATACCCACAATTAAAACGTATGTAGAAGGGAATCTGAAATCGTATAAACTGTTTGCCATATCAGCCTAACAAGACTCCATATTTTCTCATTTTTGGAAGGGGCAACGGTGTTCAAAATTATCTCTGCTCGAATCTCGAACACACACGGCTATATTAACTCAGGTTTGTCTTGCTTTATCTCGGTTCTTCCAGCCCGGCTCCGTGGTGATAGAGTAGGAATAATATTTCATAATTACAATGACAACAATACAGGTAGTATGTGACACAACGCCATACAGCAACGGAATAGAGATGCACAACCTTCTAAATGGTAATTATTTTATAATTTTTTTAAATATCCTTGTTGCTCTCTCTTTTTCCAATTAGAGGCCTGTAAAAATCTTTATTTACTAACCATTGTTAAAGTTCTTTGTATCCTGCCTTATGTAATGATATTTTCAGCTGCATCACATGGTACAATTATTTCGCATAATGAAATGGCAACGGTGTAGGAAGAGGAAAACAGCGCAAAAACTCAGCTTGGTTTGGTGGATGAATCACAATGCACGTTTTGTACACCTATCCGGATGCTGGGAGACGTGACAGGTTGAAACGCACATGGAAACAATTCCAGGCCTTCAGTTCATCCCCGTAGAAGAATAAACTGTACAAGTAGAGCCTGATTAATGCCAGAAAATCCCAGGCAAAACTAGTTATTTCGGTAAGATAAACTGAATCTGCGGCTATTCCAATAATAATAATAATAAAGGATGACTGGTACAAATCGAAGCGGCATATAGAGCAGAAATAATTAATATTGCAGAATACTCAATTATTATATCACCTACTGCACATATATAAAATTTACACATTAAAATATTAAAACGCTCCGACTTTTTCGTTCCTAGGACCATCATCAGGGAGCCATATCGTCCTTGTTAAAGTCACACTATAAAAAGTCACATTAATTTCGCTGTGCCAGTTGGGTATTGTTGGGTATCACGCAACGAAGCACAGAATGCACTATCACCGGTTGGGTATTGTTGGGTATCTCGCAACAGAGCATTACACAACACGGCATGCTGCCACAATACTCAACTGGTACAGCGAAATTTATGTGACTTTTTATAGTGTGACTTTAGCAAGGATGATATGGCTCCCTAATGATGGTCCTAGGACCGAAACATGTCGGAGCGTTTTAATGTTTTAATGTGTAAATTTTATAAATTTCATATATGTGCAGTAGTTGGTATAATAATTGAGTAACTCGACAACATGCACGGTGTAACAACGAAAAAATTGCAGAATACCTTAACACAAATTATAAAGAAGACCAGTTTCTATATATTGTTAAAAGCCACGAAAGCACTCAACCAAATATGAACTCAATAATTAAGACAGCAGCAAAAATTACAGAAGAATTAAGTCAACCAAATGAGGATAGTGACGCAAAACAGGTTGGAATAAAACACACAAAGGCAAGATTGGGAGAGTCCCTAAAAAAAATGGGAAAACGAAGTAATGCATGGGCAGTACATTAGAAATATAGATAAAGAGCTTATTAGTGAAGAAGACACATTCCTCTGGCTATCGAAGCGAGACATAAAAGCAGAAACTGAAAATGAAATAGTGGCAGCACAAGACCAGGCGCTACAAACAAAATATTATGCGACAAAAATATTGAACACGGAGGCAGATAGCAAGCGCAGACTTTGCTAACAATTTGAAGAGACAATGGACCACATAATATCAGTATGCCCAATACTGGCAAAAGAACAGTACATAAAAATATATGATAGTGTGTGTGCACAACTACACTTCAACATATGCAAGGAAACAGGGGTACAATTTGACGAAAAATATTGGTATGAACATGTGCCAAAATCAGTAGAAACAAGTAAAGGAGGCAAGGTAACCATATTGTAGAATCAACAAGTACAAACTGACAGAACTATCCCCAACAACAAACCAGACATTATAATCCGTGATAACGAAAAGGGAACATGTATGTTAATAGACGTTGCAATCTCAGGAGACAGAAATGTGATTAAAAAGGAAGCTGAGAAGATTTTAAAATATAAAGACCTTACAATAGAAATACAGCACATGTGGAATGTAAAAACAAAGGTGATACCAGTAATAATAGGGGCGACTGTGACTATTTCAAAGCCATTCATAAAATACGTGAGCAACGTAACCAGGAAAGCATGAAATCAAGGAACTCCAGAAAACAGCCATATTGGCCACTTCACACATACTTCGGAAAGCACTAATGTAAAATTACAATAGATTCAACACTGAAACTAACGATATAAGCACCATGAATAGTAACAACGGAGTAGCTGCAACACTGTATTCCCCAGGGACATAGTTTGTCTCAGGAATATAAGTATAAATACCCTGCATAAAGGATATGATGATAATGATGATGATGATGATGATATAATAATAATAATATAGGAGAAAAGAAATAGGAGAAAAACGATTAATACACAACGAGAGACGCAGATATTTAGGACACGTTAATGGCGACAAAAAACGTAAGAAAGATAAAATAAAATAGGAAAGGAGAGATAAGAAGACGAAGAGGAAGGAAATTGGAGGTCGACGAATAAACGACACTTTCCGTAGTTGATATGACTAGCGTCAAGCGATTGGATAACAGACAGTAAAGAATTGGAATGAATGTGGAATGGCCATGGCCTAATTTACAGTAGGCCTATTCTGCTTACATTTGGCTGGAGGAAATAAAGGCACCCACAAAAAAAAAGAAACAGTCGCGATACTGTGTATGCCAGCCGAGATAAGAACCGGGCACCTCCCATAGAGAGGTCAAGTAGCGTTAATCGTTTGAGCCACGTTGCTCGATGCGGTTAATTCATTGTCGTGTTCACCAGTGGACCCCATCCTGAATTGGATTCAGTCCACACACTCATACGTCATTGTCTAAGAGCTATTGTAATAGTATAACGCAATCTATGCCTTACTATTTCACATAATATCAACCCTTAACGTCTCACAACAGAAACCTAGTAATTTCTCATTTCCCTATCCCGGTTACATTCCCCGCCAAACTCACTTCCTTATTTCACCTAGTCATTCAATTATATGTACTATTCCATACCTCGAAAGTGAACACAGTCGGTCGGACGATGACATAACCCTTGTGGTTGACGATCTGTTGTGGTTTTGGCCATGGTTCGCCTTTGCTCGGAGTTACCCACGGCCCTGCGGGTCTCATGAAATTGTTCCCGCCGCTTGCACCAAGTACGAACAGCAGGCTAGTTATCACTGCACACAACATCATTCTGCGAGCTTCGAAGAGCGACTGGTGCAGTCCTCAGCTGCAAGACGTGGTGGGGAAAACCGAGAGACGCCATCCGTGCCACAGATTACTTACTACTTGTGCACCCAGCGAGTGCTACGTCACGCGTAATCAATACACAGTAGTTTTCAAAATGTATTCCGTGATAATTCAGACACTATCTACACAGATCTCCATGATGTTATCGATCGGCGCCACCGTGGACACAAATTACGCGCACCAAGTACGTAACATGAACTAGTTATGACAAGGACGCGTCTTCTGACATCATGTTTCATACCCAAAACTTTCAAACGGATTACATTTGGTATGGGGGAGGTAGCAATTAACTAAATTGTAGTATATTTAGGTGCTTCTCCTGTAACGGCCCAATCAACTTTGTCACATAAATTGAGAGCTGTTACAAACATAGTGCCCAGAGAAACATTACGAACTAAGAAGGGAAAAGGTTATCAGGAGGCTACAGAAAATTACGTATGGACAGTGGCGTACTGAGGGGAGGGGGTCAGCCCCCCCCCCCCGAAATTCCGAAGGCCCCCCAAAATCGTGCCAAACTCAACCCGATTGTGAAAACTGTTAAAAATTGCTGAATTCAGGACGCCAACATCCCAAATAGTTCGGAAAAACTAGTTCTAAAACTACATAGGTTCGCAATTGTTTTACATTGGCAATGACAAATAAATTGATTGTCATCATAAATAGTCTTAAAGTAGCAAAAATTGAGAAAACTTTACTATACGAAATGATATTTCTTGTACCAAATTACAGCTGCCTCCAGAACCCCTGACTAGGGGGCTACCGC
>Ga0123352_10006851_pt1 | contig 17532 bp, 11 predicted proteins | sample TergutLab28metaG_FD_89700 | JGI IMG/M metagenome (GOLD analysis project Ga0123352, IMG submission 89700) | Labiotermes labralis P1 segment gut microbial communities from Petit-Saut dam, French Guiana - Lab288 P1 | ecosystem: Host-associated > Arthropoda: Insects > Digestive system > Gut ... | reverse complement strand
GACTACTGGCAGCCGAGGTGTGCGCATCAGCGGTAGTAATGCTGGATACACCATGTTCCGAGGTAGTGTGAAGGGTACTGGCTACCCACTCCATTCGCCAGTTTCCCTTTCACTTCCCCTCCCGTGCGTCACCGTGTACCATCACGTTTCAGCTGGAGTCCACTTCTTATTACTTGACCGAGATATAAATTTTTAGTTTGTGCGTGATTATTGGTCCTGCTTTTTCTCGGGAAAGAGACTACATTGAAAAAATATTGCTGCCAATATCAAAGGGAAGTAGTGCAATTAATTCACATTGAGAAATCACTTATCTCATTAACAAAAGAATGTTGTCACTGAACCTAACAATTCAAATTAGCACAAACATGCACTTGTTGGGTCAAGGTTGAAGGCGTATTTTGGCACCGAACAACTAAGAACTGAACAAACACGATACTACAACGTACAGTACAACTAAGGCTTGAAGAAACGCAATACTACAGCTAGCAACTCTGAACTCAGCAAACACAATATTACAACGAACAACTGAGAACTGAACAAACACAATACTGTTGCAGACTGCCTGAACTGCGAGTGAATAAATGTAAGGGTTTGAAAGAAAAATTGGTCACGACAGTTTGTATACGTTATTCTTCTTTAGTATTAACTTCCTTGCTTGGAAGTTATTTAGTCTAGCAATACGTATTGCGCAAATGTAAAATATAAAGTTGTCCGCACGCTCAATTTGTAACCACGAGCTAAAAATAAGTATAGGGAAATGGAGGTGCGTATAAACGTCGCGGTCTCTATAAGCTCGAGAAAATATCCTCCTTTAACGGTTTTTGGGGAGGTTGGCTGGGCCTTAGTACCAGTATGAATATCGTGAAACATATAAGAATTTCTGCACCGCCCTCAGATCTATAACCCCCGGCTGTCCGCATCTTTTCGCTTGTAGCTTGGTTACTGTTCATTTCTAAGACAATTCATGTCTTGCTGAAAAGGGTGGCAGTACGGTGTAAAGGTGGTTTTACACTGGAAACTTTCAGTATATAACTACTGTGCTTAGGTTGGCTATCAGTATCACTCACACCCACATTACAAAGCGACTGATGGCAAAATTGCAGTATATAGGTTACAAGAAGCTTGCGCAGGCGCGCACACGGAAGAAGTAAACCTAATCCAAAGAGATCAACCACAAAAATTACTACCAATCAAACCAATAAAGAAATAAATACTTTTGGTAGCAAAACTCTCAAAAGATGTTACTCTTACCGTAAAATTTGTGTACTTCTTTCATGCATTATACATATCTCGTCAATGCCCCATCCACGAACCCAACATTTCACCTCCTGACCTCGTAGACTTGTAAGACTTTAAGTGCTATGTATTTACTGTACTTACTGTATTGCAGTAGTTTATGCTTCACGCTGTTATTTGCTAATCTCCTGCGCTACAGCACACCACTTCCTGGTATCGTTTCGCACAATTCATGTCACAGGCGTAATATTTGGGAGCCATGGTTTACCTTGTGCTGAGGTGAGGATCAGCTCAATAGATCATGGACTGATGGATAATATACAGTAGAATATGTGGAATGTGGGTGAATACGTTTTGTCTGGGGTATAATGAAAACAACTCAACTAACGGGGACGAATGTTGCTCTTCGCCGGGGTTATGTTCCAGAACCCCCGTAAAAAGCGAAAATTTGCGAATAGTTTATCGCCCTCCCAAATACAGTGTTTTATTGTTATTTTAGTGTTTTTACTTTCTTTACAGAAACATTATGATGGGAGCTGCATATATTGTTCCCTTCAAGTCCCTGAACATAATGTGGAATGGCTCGAGGACCTCCCCGAACTACCGAGCAATTTTGATGCTCCTCTCCATTGGCGGGTACGATATTATCAATTATACTTCTTTACCCCTTCAAAGACCTTGGAGTTTAGAATATATTCCAACTGCTGCCCAGACCAAAGGGATTTTAAGTTTCTAATACGCTGAAATGCATTCACAGCCGTGCAGTATACCGAGGCTGGCAGTGAACGGTTGATAAAATTCGTACAATGAATTAATACGATGAAACTACGAGGTTTTGATCTAAGATGGTTGGTTTTACTGTAAGCTTTAAGTTGGATACTCTATTGTATGTTTTCAAAGTAGATCGGGAAGTTTCTTGAGATTACTTGTAGGTTTATTGGATTTAGCTTCTATTTGTCTGTATTCCTGTTTGACCCATTTGAACTTCTGAATCATACTATAGTCGAATTAGACAAAATTTTATGTGAACGTTATGACACTGGGGCAGTCACTTTTCTTTAGTCAATAATAACAATGTTACAGTTGTGCGAGATTGTGAGGTGAGAGCGATATTAGTTCCACAGGGCAATTAAATTGTGTATGTTAATACATCTGCGGAAAAAACTATTCATGTAAAGGACGATTTTGCTTTAGAATTTAAAATGACATTGTAGAAGACATGCACGTTTTCCTTTTGGTTTTGATTTCCAGTGAACCATTAGAATTATACTTACGAAATTTGGAAATTTAATAGATCATGGATATTTTTTAACGTCTAAAAAGGCGGTTACATCACAAACTTTGTGGGTTATATTCAACACACGTAATGTATACCTAACCTGTACTTAAGTAACATTTTCTGTGGAACAATAAAACAAATCAGCAATATTTATCGCTACCAGAGCTGTAAGATCAGAAGTTTGTGCAATAAGATAATTAAGCTTCATAAGTTCTGCCGGGACTCCTTGTTATGCGGACAGTACTTAGTTGTGTGTTGCCATGGGGGCACTTTGTTATGCGGAGAGTACTTAGTTGCGTGCTTACATGGGGGACTTTGTTACGCGGACAGTATTTAGTTGCGTGTGTCCATTCCTCAATCGATTCCGCTGTCGACGTATTATTGTGTCCTGCTGTACAAAACAATACATTAGGAAAAGAACACTCGACAAGCGTCTCGAGTCCGAATAGATTGTGAAAAGTCGTTGTAATTTGTTGTTCATGTTATGATGTTGTTCGTAATAATCGAGCGCGATGCCACGCTTCAGATAACATGCATGTATGCAGGATGTTTATTGTATGATACGAACAACAATATTTATCATTTCTATCGTATGCTTTTCACATTATGAACATTTGCTTTCGAGATTGGTGCAGCCAATCTAATTGTTTTCTTCGCCACATTTTACTCAGTATTTTCTCTTTATTGTACGGCATATTATTGTAACCTATTAGTACATATCCTATCCTATACTAACACACAACTAATACTTTACTACTTCTAATTCATAAATGTTCGAAACTTCCTAAAGGAATTTAAGTTCGAAACTTCCTAAAGAAATTTAAGTCCGAAACCGAGTTTCCTCGTGCGGGACCATTATTTATGGTGGAAAGTCTACAAATCCTTGAAGACGCTTCAAATTCCTAAAGAACTCCTTATCGTTCTGTCTTGTATCCACTGGGAGGCATATTGTTTGCATATTTCTCAAAATGTATTCACGATGTATATGTAAAATCTAATACGTTTGAAGTTAAGTGGAATAATATTATGATATTTGCATTAATGCAACCGTGGCTTGCCCTGTGAAAAAAAAAAATTTTATTGTTGCGGATTCTGAAAAATCAGGCTCCGGTCGGAACAACGTCAACATCCCAGTCGCTATAAACATGAACATTACGTGCGTTGTGTAAATGGATTTTAACTTATTTGCAATTTGGCAAAATTTTGACAGAAAAATAGTGTCTAAACACAACCCAGCAGACGCAGTCAACTACTGGACACGGTCATCAGGTGATATTACTGATAGGAATTTGAAATATTTTGGTCGTCCGCTTGGACGACCGCGCCGGCAGAGGAGGCGATTTTTCTCCTCACTGCTTTGTTCAGACAGAATGTTTACGAACACCAAATGTTTAAATATTTTGTTACAATAAAAATAGTAAAATGAGAAGGATGAACATAATATACATTTTTGTAGGAAAACCTTATCGAAAAGTAGTTTTACAGAAATTATACCACCAGTCCAAGTGTGTGTTCGGTTTTGTACTCATGTCAAATTTTTGTTCACATCTTTCATATACCCATTTAAAACAGGCAGAATTATTGATTCGTTCTTCAGAGCACCTCGCCTGCTGTGTACTATCTTCCAGTCTATAAAATTTAACTAATGGGATTTTTTTTTTTAAATTACGAAAGTCCATTTAGGCGAATACATAACTTTAGTCAAGGCAATTTGTAAAATTAATTCTTCTTATTTCAGACCTACTGTAACGATCGTCTTTTACATATCTGATGAACATAAAGGGGTGAAAATGTACTTCCTAGCTACAATTTCTGGAAATTAAAATAAATATAATCTACTGTTAGATATGATTGGTCGTTCATTTAAAGTTGCGAATGTGCTATCTGTATTTCTAGAATGCAGTTTAATACTGAAATGCCGAAGACGGCCATACAAATTTTGTGTATTGCAGGTTGTATAGTCGTCACGGATGTTACACCATGAGAATTGGGGTAGCATGCTTCTCGAAAAGGTCAGGAAGTGGTATTTACCACTAGACACGGCGTTTCATCCCGGATATCTTGAATCACAATTATCACCATTAGTAGAAACTCAAATCTCAAAGTTTTTGCCAGGCTTCCTAGTACCAGACTGTGTGTAATATTGGACAGAAAACATAACAGGAAACTAAAAAAATACAGTTTTCTTCCCTCCTGTCTCATGAAAAATGGGCAGAATATTTCAGGAAGGTAATAATGCTGCAAATCATCCACAATTGTGAAAGTTAGTACAGTTTTCTTTGCTATAGGCGCCCATAATAGGAACGGAGAGAGTTTTCTACCCATGGTGGAGTCAACGAACAAAAAGCGGAACGCTTTGTCTTCCAACTCAACTAAAGGAATTTGCACTCTGCAGTACAATTTTGTGAATATATCTTGTGAAAAATTTCATACTTATATTCGTGGGGTTCCTGCACCTATGAAGACCATTGGATCCACTGAAAAATATGTTTGCGCCTAGAATTGATATCTTAAAACTCCACAAGAGTTATTTTCTATTTGTTTGTGGGTTTTATGCACTTGTGAGGAAAATAAAATATGTTAGTGTAGTCGGTAAGTAAGAACGTCCTTCTGGATTGTGATGGATATGTGGTAACCCTGCAAGTAGGTATTCCGTGGGAACAGGAACCATGGATTAATGACATAGTGACACTTGGAATTAACCACGGATTAGAGAAGAAATCTCTAATCTGTGAAATAAACCGGGACAATATACGAACAAGACATTAAAAAGAAATCAGAATAAGTACGCTGTTGTTGCGTTTAACAGTTCATTAAGTATTTGACTGTGGGCAACGTATTTGTTTTAACAATACTGGAGAATGGGAGAGCTTGTGAGTGAAATATTTACTTCATTTCAAGATTATCTTAACACAGAGCAAGAATTACGCGAGGTTGGTATTTTTATTGATAGATTAATTTTGAGTTATGTAAGAGGAATGGGAACAACATTTATACGCTTTGCATGTAGGAAATTCGGAACATCGTGAAGGACATCGAGCAGGCGGCCAGGGAAATTCTGACAGTACTTCAGAAAATTCACCATGAAGGTGGCATGAAGGAGAGTAAGTTTCTTCGTAAAATGCTATAATTTAATTATTAGTGCATTAAATATTAATACTGTTACTTAACACTTTCAATGTGTTTTACGATTACTATGTCATTAAATTTTAAAAGACAATATTACAAGCATGTTTGAAGGTTGTCAAAGACATGGCAGTACCGCTGTCTACTTAAGGTAACTGGTAATGTAGATTATGTCTAGTCTCACCGTAAGTGTTCTCCTGTAGGTCAGTGGTACACGTCTGCACCAGATCTTAAGTCCGTCCTACCAGTCATCAGAAATCTATGCGGTTTGCATTTGTTCACTAATTAGGCAATATCATCCTAAGCATCTTTAAGGATTGGGTGGAAAAATATTCTAGAATGTGTCGTTATAATCATTTTCTTATCTCCTTCTCATGTGCTTGAAAAGTTGTGGGAAGGGACATGTAAATAAGGACGAATGTGTTGAGTTTACTTGCCTTAATGCTTGTTCCTTCACATGCCAATAATAATCCCAAGTGCTGCTCCTAGTGATCATATTTTGATCAGAGTCCTAATTTTCTCAATCCTGCAAAGTACATTTTGGCATCATAGAATGAAGTTGGCAGTGGCCACTCTTCTGTGTTCTTATATTCACTATAACATACCAACTTCATATCATGTTGTAGTGGTTGTGGTACAACTAGTGGTCAGTCTGCAAGGTGACAATACTGGATGCAGTTAGTTCATAGCAGAGTCAACATTGTGCATCATATACATAAACAGGCACATCTTATTAGAGTAGTCGTACATATTAGATGAAATCAGCACCATTCCTATAATTTTTAGGCTTGAACACATGCATTAATTCATATTTATTCAGGCTTTCCATTGTGTAGCTAAACAAGAGTGTCAGGACTTGGGAGGGTTACATGTATATTCTAATTTAGTTCTTTTGCTATTTTGCGTACTCTTGTGGCCTTGCTATTCATTTATTGTGGATACAGATTTGTAGTTGATAAAGTATAGATATTACACTGCACAGTCATATGTTGTTTATCTTAGTGTTTGTGGGTACTGAACGTGAAACATTGACTTCCTGACCCTTGATGATGGGACCAATAGGTTGTCTCAAAAGTTTGGTGAGGAATTAGCAATTTACACTGCATAATATCCCCAAAGAGGGCAGATCTCACCGACATTGCAGTGAAACCCTGAAATCACGCACCCCTATAAGTTCATTTTACATGTTTAGGTGACAGGAGTATTTCCTGCATTTTTAAGACACACTGTGCAATCTGTTTGATTTTCAACAAAATGCTGTTAATTCATAATTTCATCTTTTTCTGTTCAAATAATGTTTTTCTTAAACTGTGTATGCAAGGTGGAAATTGTTTGCTAATTACATACTTAACAAACATACATTAGAAGAGACATTGTAATATAAGAATTACGTTTGAAAGATTGTCTATAAAAATACATTTTAAAACACACTAACATGTGTTTTAAATTGTACAATTTAAATTACTCTTTTGGTTTTAATTCTTGTGTTGCAGTGTCTGTTTTGTTAGTGCATGTATGTTGACCATGTAATTAGGTGACAGTAATTTTCATTTCACTTATTTCCCTGTAGGTGGTTGATGCTGACCAAAATATGTTGGAAGTTCTTGCATGTACATTATTTAACACATTTGGTACTTGCAGGATCTGTTAATCTATTAATTTAATTTATTCATTTAATAGTTTGAAGGCCTTTGGAGCTGCCATAGTTTGAAAAGTTTACAATCCTTGGTTAGGCCATTCAACAAGGAATTGTTTCTCTTATGTATTCAAGATTTAGGCATTCTTATCTCTTCCAGTTCAGAATTAATCCACAACAGCTGTCTTGAACATGTAGACTGTTGAAATGAGGACTCGGCAACATTTCTGCCATTAAACAACAGTACAGAAACATGTGTACAAACATGCATATGACAAGCACGACTTATGCATGATCCCATTAAGCAGTACCTAAGACTGGCTTAATATTTAAGCAGCTTAACATGGTGTAACAAAACATTCATAAAGTGGTCACATTTGACCCTGATGTCAACCTGTAGTAATGACATTCTTTAGTTCCTGCTAGCTGCCAGAGGGCAAGAGCACTGTTTGGCAGCATCAGAGAGGGTTACAAGAAATTGGCAGAGAAGATAGCGGTAGACCAGTATTATCGGTATCATGATCATTGGCGGTTTGTCACACAGCGTTCTGCATTTCTTGCTTCCCTCATCATCTACTTGGAGTCTGGGCATCTGGCATCCAGAGAAACTGTTGCAGGATTGATGGGAGGTAGGTTGTTGTAATGCTTACAGTTGCCGTCTCCTCAGCCATTGCACTTCAGCAGAGATCAAAGAGGGAGACCTCTGTGGTCCACTGCATGATGTTGATGTCTGGCAGATGGGACACATAGCTGAACACTAATTTTGAACCACAGAGAGGGTCTTATATTCTATGTATATTGTGGAGTTTACATATTCACAGGTTACAGCAGGAGCAAACACACAGAAAAGTTTGCTGCAGTCTTGAACCAAGATGTTTGGTTGATGGACTTTGTCTATTATATGGTATTGCAGTCAGAACACCATGTTATGGAAAGTGGATTTTTCCAAAAATTTTGTTCTAATTGAAATACTGGGCAGTGGGTTATAATCTTGGTGTACAGGTACAGATTAAATTTGGTAATCTTTACTGATATGTGACAGAATCTTAAACAAGACACACATTTGAATGAGCATTCCTTTACCTTATGTCAAATCTGTGATGTGTCTGTAGTTCAGAATGCATTACAAAATTAAGTAATACTTCTTAAATGAAGATATACTGTAGACAGTTTCAGCAAGTTGGACGTTTATAGTTTTCATGTTCAACACTGTTATCACTACTTTTGAAGGGCTGGGGTAGTAATCCTAGTGTGGTGAAACCTGTCAACCAACTTGGACAAAGAATTGTCTCTAGAATTCCAAGCATCTAGTTTAAAAAGCAGTATAAAACCACTTGCAACAAAATGAATGGTCTTGCAGAAATGGAAAGGAAGAAGAAGCTCATAATTGATGTACATGTACTCCCCAACTTCTGAACAGGATACATTCAGAGTCTGGTCACAAGTTGAATTGGTCGTAAGTCAAAAACTGAAGAAAATAAGCTGATTAAGCTCAGATTTTGAGACTAGAAATGCACGAGTCATGCATCCACACTTTGTGCTCACAGTTTGATATGTGGTTCAAAATTAAATTTTAATGGCATTTTATAGTAATTTGAATTGATATTTTCTTAAGGAAATTATGGCCGTAACTTTGCTTGGTTGTAAGTGGGATGCTCATAATTCAGAGGAGTGGTTGTAACTGATTTTGTGTCTGCTTTTTAGTTTTCACTCAGTTTTGTGCAGTGTCATGTATCTTTAGGATTGGAGGTAGGTGAAGATCTTCCTTACACAAGATTGTTTTTCATGTTTGCAGTAGAAGTTCAGAGATCTGCAGGGTTTCATCTGGATGTGGAAGACTATCTCATGGGCTTACTGCAGCTTTCCTCAGAAATGGTCAGTGTCATCCCCTTATTTATATTTAATTGTGAAATATCACTTTGAGTGATATCCAGGCTTTTGAATTCCACTTTGCTGTAATTCCACATTTGACACTTCCTGTGTCATTTACAGTATCATCTGCATTGTGCAATATTGTTAAAAGCGTAAAAGATTCCAAAAAGTGTTAATGCAAAATGTGACAGGTTTTGTGGTCAAGAGAAGAGCATGAAACAGCAAACATTTCAAGAAGTATAGAGTTTATTGGCTGCATGTTTTGAACAAGCTAATGCCAGCAATGTTGTAATTAGTATGTATTAGTCATTGCCCTGTGTCATATATCAAGTGGTTTAATAGTACTGTATAAAGAGTACAAATTATGAAACTCCTGGTTATCTAAATTTTCCCCATCGTCAGTTTACTAATGTCTTACTTAAATCTAAATATTCTCATTAGCACTTCTTCTTCCCAAACACTAACTGTGTATGGTCTCATAAAGACTCGGAGAGAGAGTTTCAAGTCTTGATAAACGATTCAGTAAAACTATCAGTTTTAGCTCACATTCCTACCTTAAGGAAGGAAAGTAGGCTTTTGATATCAGCATGCCAGTGCCATACTTTATACTTTATTGTATTATGGAATGGCTGTCTTGTTTCAGTCGCGATTTGCAGTGAACAGCGTCACTTGTGGTGATTATTCCCGTCCACTGCAAATCTCCAGGTTTGTAGCCGAACTCAATGCTGGGTTCCGTCTCCTGAATCTCAAGAATGATTCCCTTCGAAAGCGCTTTGATGCCTTAAAGTATGATGTGAAGAAGATTGAAGAGGTTGTTTATGACCTAACAATACGAGGTCTTAAACCTGTCACAAGCAGCTCCAGTCCAGCATGTGAAGGAGATGTGTCTGATAAGGCCTAACTTGATGTGTACTGTGTCTGTCTTTTTAAAGTTACTTTGTACTGTGATTACACTATAAAGTTTATTAAATTGAATTTGTTTTACCATGATTACACTGTGTGATATGTTTTTAGCCTGGATTGTGAATTCTGAAGGGGGTTGTATAGTGCATTAGATTGTGATTTAGTTCCAGCTAATTCTGTATCTGGAATTCTAAATTACAAGCATGCCTCATATGCCCATTTCTGGTAAATGGTATTTGCCCTTAATGAAACGTCTTTTTGGGTTTTTTGCAAACACCATAATTGATCTTTGGGTTCCATAAAAGATGGGCGGTTTCATGAATAGCTGAGCAACTGTTAGCTTCCCAAGAAAGATTGCTTCATGGAGCTTTGTATTTCTGAAACTTCTTTCCATGGGGTCCACCCTTATGCTGAGTCAGAGGTTAAGTGTGAGGTGGTATTAACACACAAGCAACACTGCATTACAGCCATCCTCTATTATTGCACCCATAGCACTGTTTCACTATAGCAAACCAGAATATACCTCTTGGAACACACATTATAACACTGTGGGCTGGCACCTAATCATACTAATTTTGGAGTGCATCTTGCATAAGCAGCATACTTACTGGCCTTGCCAGTGGCATACACAGGTTCACAGTGCTTTGTGTCATGCATCACCCCACACAAACTGCTTTGTTTTATCAGTAGAGAGTCATGTTGGACTTGAATGCCCTTGTTTTTGATCTTGTGTTGTAATGCAATACAACACTTTATATTATCAGTCGATCTCATTATTAGGCTTACATTGTAATTAACACACACAGATTGTTGCTGTCATAGTTACTTGCATTGAGATAGTAACCAGCATCCTCTGATTATCTTCCAAAGGACCAAACTGTCAATATGGAGTATTACTCATCTCTACTTTGATCATGCTTGGAGATTCAGAGTGTTTGGTATTTTGTGTGGCAAGTTGTGTTGAAGTGCACATTGTATGGCTACAAATTGAAAACGAAACATCACAAAACTGATATTAGAATGTGATTGACGTACACTCATTGAAAGACGAAAATATTACTCCTCAAAGTGAAACTGAGACTGACAGCAGTGCAGATGACATTACTGACGGTACACATAGTGGACTGACAGTACAAAGTGTTGACCTGCTGTACCTCTAGTCCATAGGTTTGTAGGGGATGCTAGTGGGTTACAGCAAACAGAGGCACCTCCAGTTATTAAAGACTACCCCACTTAGCATATTCCTGCTCCTCTTTTTTGAAATTATATAATTGTTTGTGGAAGAGACAGATATCACCAGTACTTGAAAACAATGGGTGAAGGACAGTTCCACTGCTTCACATGTGACTGTTCAAGAAATGTATGTGTTTTTGTCAATTATTGTGCACATGGGGCACAATCAGAAGGATACTTTGAAAATTTACTGGTTGACACAAGAACAGCCTTACACAACCATTATGGGAATGTTATGAAAAGTGACATTTTCTTTCATGTACTTAAATTCCTGTTTTTTTGACAACCAAAAAGACCCTGACAAGACAGGTGACACCTGTGACCTACTGTAGAAAATGAGAACTGTACTGGACAAGCTCAATATGCTAAATATTGCAGTCCAACTTGAGCATTTAGCAGTTGATGAACTTTCTGTGTGATGCGATTCAATAGCTTAGTCATTTTCAAACAGTACATACCAAAGAAACACAATATGTTTGGGATCAAAATTCACAGACTTTGTAACTCTAAAGTATGTATGTACAATATGCCAGTGTATTTACACAAAAACAGGCAATGTGTGAATCCCTCAATGACAACTACTTGTGCAACTGTAACTGGACTCCCCGCCAGGCTGGAAAATGTGGGACACAGACTATATGGACAGTTTCTTTATTTGGTGATTTGCATACTAAGACAGTACAGTGCTGCAGGACTGTTAGACAACAAAGAAAAGGAATGCCTAAGAATTTTGAACAGAAAATGAAACTGAAGCAGGATGACATAAAGACCAAGGTGTGGGGTACTTGCCAGCCGTACTGTGGAATGATGAACAAAAAATAAACATCAGGATAGATATGCATTCACCACCAGCAGAGGGTAATTTCTGTGATGACCATGTAAAAGCTGTGAAATTGACCATACTACAGTCCTGTAATAGACACATTTGGTGTGTGGACAAATCTAACCGCATGACAAATGCCATTAGAAGACAGACCTGAAAATGGACCAACAAGCTATTTTTCCATCCTCTGGTCCTTAACTGTTCTCAGCAGTCTCATTATTCTGGCCTATTATGGGTCAACCTTTTCGTACCAGCAGTTCAGACTAACATTGTTGAGGAACCTAACACAAGATGTGTTAAGACACACCTAAAGACAAGAATCACAAGCCACATCAGCCAGCCACCTAAACAGACTTGACACAAACACTGGCCTTTGGAATGTAACGGAATTTGGTACCATGTGTTGTGCAAAAAACAAAGAAACAAGGACAAAATTTAAGTGTTCAGAATGTAATGCTGGGTTGTGTGGTAGACCATATTTCAAGGTGTATCACACCAAATTGCATTTCTGAGGACCAATTAAGACTAAACTGGAAAAGTGGAGAACTCATAATCAAACATGGCCATTGTAATTAATGAACTGATATTTTTCAGTAGCATTTTTAGAGGGGACATGGATTTTAGAAAGGCTTCTTCAACTAACAGACTTGTTGGAAGGGCCTGTATATGTGTATTTACTTAATTATGCCACTTTGAAAAAAATATGATAAGAACAGCTGTTTGGAGTTGTCTGTAAATAATTCCTGACTGCTCTAAAATTTGTAAGGGTGTTAGTAGAAAAATTACTCCTCATTAAGTAAAAATTCTAACAAGACTGATATTTTAAACAATCTTTTATACTGTACAAGCCTTTTAGACAAATACTATGAGAAAGAGGTTCACATTTATAAATTCAGAAAATTTTAAAAACATCATGGTGTGGCTGGACATTGTCTTCCCTTCCATTCTAAGAGGACATTCAACTTCATGGAGCAGTGTTTGTTGTTCAACCAGAAATTCCTCAGAATTGTGAAAAAAGTTGATCCAGAGCAACAGGGAGCATTGCACCGCTGGCAGGTACTATTCATGATGGGAAACAGTAGGCTACACACTTGAATGTAACTTTTGCAGAGGCAGCCAATATTTAGCTGTATGTGTAGGCAAGCTGGACATGTACATAGCTGAAATTTCATTAGTTGTGATATGGTCATCCTGGAGTGGGGAGCATATTGTTTCCTTATGTGGACTGTACAGAAGACAGTCTGCTGGCAGTAGGCATGAGTCATCCCAAAAAAGTGCATTAATGTACTAGTAACCACATGAGTGCTACCACCGCTTATGGAAAGAGTAACCATTGCATGTACTGTGTACTGCTGTGAAAGTTATGTTCAGAAATTGCATCTTCTTTTATGTTTAAAAATGCATAGTGAAAGTGTCTTTTTTTGTGCTTTCTGTTATGAAAGACTGACAGAAATGCTCCCACTGCAGGTATTAGAAAGTGGAACACCTTACGTGCCATGTGTAGTGTTATGGCATGGGAGTCCATGTCTGCATTTATTCAGAACTGTTGTGCAAAACATGGGTTCAGCACCCCGAGTGCAGTCAACACTGAAGAAAATTATGAAAATGGGCAAATGGTAGGAACTGGAAGGTCACATGGATTGTCCTTGACTTTCTAATGTTGACAAATCAGTCCCAGCCACTGATAATCAAAAGACAAGTTCTGACAGACCTAGCTGCAAGCATGGTGCATGTGATAAGGAGGAGGAAGAAGAGAAAAGGCAGGAAATGCTGTTGCTACCAATGTGACCAGCTCACAAAAATGTGTTAATGGCATTGTCACTGGTGTACTGTGCTGAAGTGCAAGTGATGCCAATGACAGAATTGCAAAGTCATGAATTAAATTGAAGGTTTTTATGTCAGAGGTATATAAGGACATTCTGAAACAAAAGCCAGTGGAGTCTTACTGTAGGAAACAGTGAACTAACTTCAGAGTTTGACAAATGTGAAGTATTGTGTGCTAGCTTGCATTGTGTTGTAAAGTGTTTTCAAGTAGGTAGTAATCATTTACAAAACAAGTACAAGAAGGGGCTTGTCTGACTACTCAATTAAGTACAGTGTGCAAACCATACAGCATAATGCCAGGACTTGACCCACATAATAAGTAAGTTCGCACTGAAGAAAAAAAAGTGGATAATTTGAAGCCTTTTTCAAATTAGCAAGGTTTTACTGCATAAACAGCTCCAAGTGTACTCCACCATTCTGGCACAGTGACAGTAACTGAAACCTTGAAGTTTAGCTTAATAGGAAACTGCATCCTGAAATCATGTTTTTGAGAAATATTCATACTCTGCTGTGGAGTGCACTTTCCCTTTCTTCTGCTGTTTTGTCGAGTCTAAAAAAAACATGGGGCTGCTGTCAAATAATTATTCATACAGCTTGACTATTGGGTGCAAAACTTTTGTTCCAGAAATCTTTGTTCCTTCTACATAACCTCATTAGAAGAAGGAATGACACTTTTCCAGATTACTGATCCTGAATTAATTGGGCACTAGCCTGGCAGAGGTGAACTAACTTTTATATGCACAGCACTTAATAAAACTGGGGGTAGACAGCATGGTTCATGTTTCCATGTGAGATGTTGTGTTCTCATGTTAGTGAGTATTAAGGTCATGGTCTTCTGAGTTCAGCTTGTATTTTTCTTGGATAATGTTGTACATTATGCAAAGACATAAGCAGTGAAGGATCAGATGTTGTTACAAAAATTCCCATCCAGTTTGTGCAGGATCCTTGATATGACCTTAAAGTGCAGTGAGTGCTCTCAAACTCAGTGTCAATGTTTTAAAAATTCCAGCCATCGAATTACGTAATCCTGACAATATTATTCAGAGAATTAACAGAAGAAGGAAAAAATGTAGGAAAATCAGCATTCCTTGCAAGAATTGAAAGATAATCTTTGGAGACAGTTTGTGAATATTTAAAAATATTCCATCATATGTTGAGAAACATTTTCAGAAGGTGTAACATGTGCTGCAAGCTGGACGTTGACACTGTGAGACTCTCCTATAGAATATGGTGAGTCACATGTCATGGGAAGAATGAGTTCTACATTCCCAGTAGGATTTGTATGTGATAAGGGTCCTGCAACAACTGCCATGCTGAGGGAAAAGATTAAGTATAAGCTCTGTGGAAAGTCTAATAATGAAAATGGACAATTTACTATAGTTTTTACACTCCAGATTCCTGGATAACATTTGTCTCTACAGTGGTCTTCAAATATAAGGAAATTTCATGAAACCTGAATTCACATAACCCATTCTATACAAACTACATAATTTTCTGTCCTGCAGTGCTTCAGACTCTGGATGTATGTGGCTGAGTAACTACAGTTTGAACTGACAACATTCAGCACAGATACCGTAATTAATGCTGTTGGCACTTGTGTCATCTTACGTGAAACTTGTTAACAGCCACTCCAGGGTAGTGGAAGTTGACTTTGTAGTACTGTTTATGTGCCCAGTTCACTCGGGTATGGAATACTTGTAGTGGGTACATCAGTATCCCTTGTCTAGGTCCAGTACGCATTCCAGTGGCTGACCGGATTGGAATCTGACCAGATTTTCTTTGAAAAACACAGCCACGTCTTGGGGACGTGAACATCCAGATACATGCGGTGTAATTTTCACCTACAATGAAAAGTAAAGTTCAGAAATAGCTGTAGTGGATTTAATGACAAAATTCCTTCAGATTTAGAAAGAATAATGACTGTCATTGGCATAGAAGACAGATTCTAACAACTTTTCTGTTTTCAGGTAAAATTAAAGCCAGTCATACAAAATGGGCTGGAATTAGTGTGGATGATACACAACTAACTTACAAATATAACTTTTGTAGCCTGAAGGGTGAATAGTGGTGACTGGAAAGTTGAGAGTTATTGTCTGAAAATAGAAGAGATTGGAAAGCAATGTATAACCTCTGCTTGAGGAGGCCAAAGTTTCATCTGGGCTTTACTGCTAGGACAGAAGCATAGGTACTGTGGTGTGAAGAGTGGAAAAGCTGAATGTGTCTGGGTTTGAGTCTATGGGAATTCCCATCTGCCTTTTGGCAGCCCACATGCATCTAAATGTTGTCAGTAAATCTTAATGTGAATCATAAAGACACACCAAGTCAATGAAAAAGAAAGTAACATATGAGTATGAATTTTTTTTATTATTTAATGGGATTACATTTTCAGGAATTCAAAAAACTGAGTCACAGTTGCCACTGTGTTGAGAACAAGTGCCCTATCATAACACCTGGTGGTCAGTTTTTATATTGAAAAATTCTAGTGGTGTTACCAGTTTTTACACCTATGTGGATCATCAGTTACTAATGTCAATATATTCTGTGGAGTGCTCATTTTGTTATTGTTATTTTGGAGATGAAATGATCCCAATGAAAGTCCAACACTTTTAAGAGATTGCCATAATTATGTGGTATTAATCACAGGGATGTAACTCAGGATCATCCAAGTTTCATGATGTTTATTTCATTCAAATGTTACTGTGTGAGAAGGCACAAATCAGGAACCCAACATCCTGTAGGGTTCTTTTTTCTTTCAGTTTATTGTTCTTTGGAGACAGGATAGCCTATTCCAAGTAATAAGTTAAAAGCAAGAAAAAACTCTTGGTGTGATCCCTCTTAGCAAATTGAATGTGTTTGTCGCTGCTTAAACTACAGATATTTGTGACTTCAATGAAAAGGTGTATTGTACCTGAGGCATGGTCCATAAGGAACTTGAAGGTGGTAGTGGCTCTGTCTCAAACACATCCAGTATGGCACCTGACAACCATCCTTTGTTTAAGGCAGTTACCAAGTCCTCTTCTTTTATAACTGTTGCACGCCCTATATTCATGAACACTGACTGCTTTTTTGCACAGTGTTTCAGCATGTCCCCATTCAGGAGGCCAACAGTATCCGGAGTTGAAGGAAGAATATTTATTATATAATCACAGTTCTGGAGTAGGTCTGGTAAATCTGAATATAATCTGCAAAAGCAAAGTGATGTGCATTTGAGTCTCCATTTGTCTGGGATGGCATGCTGCATCATCCCAAAGAACAAAGACCTCAGCTGCACTGCTTTGAAAGCCAAAAAACTCTCCTGATGTACAGCTGTTCACATTCACTAGTCTGGGAGGGATAAGAGAAGATTGAAGCAATGAGTGTTCAATCCATAGAAACAGAGCAAGCATCTGGAATCCAACTGACTAGAGTGCTGGTGGAAAGAACTTAAGTGGGACATTGTACAGGTAATAATTAAGGTTCCTACTGGAAGAATTACTGCTTAACTCATCACAGAGAAAAATTAAATGGGATTCCATTTACATTAGTATGTTTCCTGACAAGAGTACTGTAGAATACATTAAGGTGGACACTGCAGCAACCCCTTATTGAATTGAATTGAAT
>Ga0123352_10006849_pt1 | contig 17533 bp, 9 predicted proteins | sample TergutLab28metaG_FD_89700 | JGI IMG/M metagenome (GOLD analysis project Ga0123352, IMG submission 89700) | Labiotermes labralis P1 segment gut microbial communities from Petit-Saut dam, French Guiana - Lab288 P1 | ecosystem: Host-associated > Arthropoda: Insects > Digestive system > Gut ... | reverse complement strand
TACGCCCGTCATCAGGAGCATTAGATGTTGAGTTGCAGCGTATGGTTTTCTGCACCGAGTTTGTAGATGGGTGGTGGTCTTGACAGCTGCTGCGTAGGTCGTGTGTAGGCACCATCCGCACCGTACACACGACCTACGCAGCAGCTCTCAAGACCACCACCCATCTACAAACTCGGTGCAGAAAACCATACGCTGCAACTCAACATCTAATGCTCCTGACGACGGGCGTATGTACCCGAAACATGTCGAGCTAAGAATACATCAATAAATTACCTAGTTGCATCAAGTTAGCATTTCACTTTATTTCATGAGGAAGATGCACGGTTAACCTTTTGGCGCTGGAATAATTTTTTAAATTTTAGCACACCCTGTATATAAACTGTGAATAATACAGGAACCAAATACGTTAGAATTTTGAAACAAACTGCATTTTTAAGAGGAAAAAAACTAAGAGTATACACCATGTTTAAAATATTCGGTATCTATATTTGTTGAATAAATATATAAATGCAACTTTGGAGGTTAGCGGTGCGGTACGACCACTATAGTTGATGTTAGGCGTCTAAAGGTTAAACAACCCTCAAGTTTGAAAAAACCATCAAACCCTTAAGGTTAGTTTTTTTTTTTTTTTGCCGCGATGCTTCTCATTCCACAAGTCGGCAGTTTTCCTATTCACCGCCGTCAAGAATTTGTATCTCTCACTGAAGTATAACTGATTTTTTTTTTTTTCAGTAGGATTGACTTGTTTAGCTCGAATAACGGTGTACCTCTTATCGTGTTTCTCAACACGGCATCCGTAACGGGATGTTCCGGAGTATGCAGGTTTCCTAGGCGATAAGTTTGCCGTGCTCAGTGGCACGATAGAAGGGACACCCTGCAGTATCACTCTCCCATACCTCAAACGCATGCTCCGGACCGCAGTGACTCTGGAGACACTGGAGCACCTGCCTCTTCACGGTGCTCAGCGACAGACACCTCACCGGTACGACGGATCTTAACAGTTCTTCTGACCACGAACAGTTTGCTCGCACACCCCAGCTCCTCAATTTTTGACACTCAAACACGTGATGTGAACCGACTTCGCACAGAGTCGAACAAACTGGCAACCCGCATCCTCTGGAACAGGGCACCAATGCCTCTGATCCTTGGTGACAGCCGACGCATAGCGGAGGGCACCGAAGCCCTGCACGTGGTCCCAAAACCAGTGGCACATCATAAAACACTAGCTCACCGGCGGCGATGTCGCGGGTAGCTATGACACCGCGACCGCCGAGTGGCGATTGTGCCACGGCCCACGGCCGCGCCGAACCGTCGTCGGGTAGACCCGCGAGCCTGAGGTGCTCTGCGAGATGCCGCGTCGTTTCTTCGCACACTCCTGCCATTCGGCTATCGAGTGACCACAACACATGTTGCGGCGTCGTTTCAAATAACTGCGACAGTGGGGATTCAACCAATAGCAGTGACGCTCGAACAATTGCCTGTTACGTCGGACTGAAAACAGCTTTTTTTAAAGTTCCAAGTATAACCACACAGCACCTTGCGCAGGCTGCTAAAATTTGGAGGTAAATACACAATACAAGAAGTATGGAATGTGCGACGAACTGGATGGTCTGACTGTAGATTCCCGTCAGTGACAAAAGATTTTCTCCAGACAAGTTCTGGGGCCTACACAGCCTCATATTCACAGGGTATCGTGGTTCTTTCCTGGGTAAAGCGGTCGGGGCCTGAAATTGACTATTCGCCTCTGACTAGCGCACAGACTAAAAATTAGTGGAGTTATACCACTACTCCCCCTCACATTTCTTCAGTGCATACATAAGGACAAGTTTACCTCCTTAAATGCACAATGCACTAATTTGACTGTGTCGCCACAGTAAGGCTCTAATTAGAAAAAGGTCTGCATTTGACCCATATGGTCTATTGTGAATTATATGGCCCTTAGAGAGGCGTAGAAAAGGATAGGACAAATGGGCCACTCGCCCCAGGAGCAGTACAGTTAGTGGTGGAAAATTAAAACGTGTAAGTTAAAAACATATGCAATATCTTACCATTAAATATATAAAATATTAAGTTTATTTAAATTTCAGAATTTCAAAACTTCTGGGGGGCGAAGGTCGAGGGGGGCGTAGTTCAGTAGTTTTCTCGGGAAAAGGAAACCTTAGTTACAGCTCTAATTCTCAATATAAACGGAGATCATTTCCCTGAACTGCATTAAGAAACCCCCCTTTTTTTAACGGGCAGGGGGCATGTTGGCTGTCAGAATGTAATTCAATCTTTGAACATTATTTACATAAGCCTCAGACGTCAAAGGCTTAAATTTAGACTTTCTATGATTAGTGGTCGAGTCGACTGACCTTACGGATCGTGTGTCTTGTGAGGATGTTTGTTCTTCTTCTATGTACCCTCCGATTTACTTCATTGTGCCATTTAACATCGCAGCACGAAGAGAATTCTCCTTTATTTAAAGACCCAATCCGTACCTCGCAGTAAACACACTCCGTCTCGAGAACTGCGCTTTTCTGAGCTATTACTCAGCGTGTAGTGGCAATTACTTAGCGACTTTAGGGACAACCTATCGGTCCCAACTTTAAGGATCAAGAGTCCAATAAGAAAGCCGGTAACCGTAGCACGCGGTTTGTATAGGGAAGGGATTACCAGGGTTGCCAACTTTCTTCTTGGACTCTGACCTTTGAAGTTGGGACCGATAGGTTGTCCCGAAACGTCGCTAAGGAATTGTCACTACACGCTGCCTAATAGTCCAGAAAAGCGGAGTTCTCATCTACTTTGCGGCGGAAAGCTGCAATCTCGCACATCCCCTCTCGGTTATAAAAACCAGTGAGTTAGTGCTGTATAGGGAAATGATCGCTGTTTGTTCTGAGATCCACACAAATACACTGTGTGGGCAGAACGTGGAATTGTTTAATGTCAAACTGGTGGCACATAATATGACCACTGGGCTTTAAAGTGGTAATTGTTAAGGCCATATTTTGGTGATCAGTGAATGAATGAATGAATGAATTGAGCATGGACAATTGGTGCAATGATTCTTACAGATGGAAGCCGAAATACTTGGAGAAATATCTCTCCCAGTGCCACTTTGTACACCACATTTCCCACTTGGACTTATCTGGTATCGAAACCAAGCTTCCGAGTTGATATGTCGGCACCTGCACAACGCGATGCATTAGCTTTCTAAAAGTGCTGAGTGACAGGATGGCTGATGGTTTGATCTAAAGGGAAGAAGGCGTGGCCTGTACTAAGCTGCATTTGCCTCAGGATCAGGTTACATATTTGCCAGATAGAAATATGAATGCAATGTGAAGGACTTTTGACCGAGACATCTGGTAACTTGGGATTTCTGTTTCACCTAAACCCGAAGGAAAGTTTCAGATGTTATGATAACTATTGGCATAAAAAAAAACAGGACAATTCAAATGCAGTCTTAAATGACTGAGCACCCACTAACAACGCGTAACAAACTGGGCTGCCCTTCCTCTCCAGATATCTGCTTATAAAGCAGTGCAATCCTTACCTGCAGGAGCTTTGCAGTCTTTTGGGACATGTTGTTGTTGTTGTTGTGGTGGTTGCTGCTGCTGCTGCTGCTGCTGTTGATCAGCGTATAAAGCAGTGCAGTTATAATTTCTGCAGGAACTTTGCAGTCTTTTGGGACATGTTGTTGTTATTGTTGTTGTTGTTGTTGCTGCTGCTGCTGCTGCCGCTGTCATCACCATCACCACTGTGATAATCTTTGTAACTGTTTTTATTACTGTTATTGTAAGTTGTTCCTGTTACTATCATCATTGCTATGTTACAACGTAAATTTTTCCCAGTAACCTTCCATGAAGGCAGAGATGGGGAGTGAAGGTACAGCTCTACTCTTTTTTAAACCTCAGCGCTAGATGAGGGTGGGTGGGTGGTTAATGCCAAGCCCCTGCTGCTGCATCGCTGGGAATATCCTGATACCCCTTATAGTAGAGGTTGAGTGGACCCCGGGGCCGGTCTGGACGGGTGTGGAAAATCTCGCCCCTCCAGGATTCGATCCCCGTACCGTCCACCTGTAGTGAGCTGCTATGCTAATTAAATAAACACTAACAAATATGTTAGTGTTCATTTATTTTTGTGTTGTGTGTCGAAGCATATGGACGTGGTCATGGTTACGAAGTTGGCAGCCTGGGGAATTAAATTATTATGCTCCTTTACCTGCGTGCGTTATTCAGAAACTTCCCACTTATCTTTCGTTATATTCCTACAGCACCTGATTTACTATACAGTGCAGAAGTTTAAAAATGCTCTCACTAGCTTTCGTGTTTGCGCGGTGTCTGATTTTTTAATTTAATTTTTCATTTCGGATATGTACAGTACTTAAGTCAGGTTTTGTCAAATTGCCATCACGGGCGCAATGTACAACTCCTGTGATGGCTGATGTCATCACAGTACTATCACAAAATCGTCCCATTTCATATTCGTATCCGTCATCTATAGCATTATTAGATGCATTTTTGCCCAGCTAGTAAATACAAAACGCAGTTTATTATACCGTAATGCAGTTGCCGACACACGCTGAACATTAGTTTTGCTGTTATTCCATAGGGACGCCGCACAGATACCAAGAAAAGTGGATTACTCCTCTGTGCGCCGGTACATCGCTATGGCTGCTGTTCTGAAGTAGTAACAGTGAATGGTGTTGTCAGTTTCTTTACAGTTTCTGTTTGGCGGCTTGTAAAAATTATTAATCAGTGATGATCTGCAGTGTAATTGCGTTTCAGGTTAAGAAATGGCGTGTTGTAAATACCCGACTCTTTGCATCGTGGATGCAAGCTTATTCGCAACCTAACCTATGAATTAGTGTTCATGCCAACTTCATCACGGGTTTTTAAAAGTACTCAATATCGGGCTATAGATATATATACTTATAAGTGTAGGTTTGTGATGACTGTCAAATATCATTTTCCAGAATTAGCATTCCAGAAAATATGTCAAAGCAAACAAAAAGGAAGATCACAGTAGAAACAACTCTCAATAAAAATAAAGATTCACAAAGGAGACCAAGTGTGTTTGAACGTTTGGGAACAAAAGCAACATCTTCCACTAGCACAAACCAGAGTAATAATGACAATTTCTGCAGACATTGGGCCCAAAATGGGAATTGTCCATATGGAAAGAACTGCAAGTAAGTTTATCAAAGGCTAGTCTAGTACATGTATCCATACACACACACATTCCGTAGATCGATAAGTGTATCACAAAGACGGTAGGATGTGGAACGAATAGTAAATACACAGATATTTACAATTTTTACAGTGTTAAATACAAATATTTTACAGAAACAGTGTTATAAATCATCTTTACATATAAAAAATTCATCTACATAGCGAAAGGAGTGTGTATTTAGGTGTTTTCTTAAGGCTGTTTTTAAGTTTTGCTGTGTAATTCTTGAGGATTGTCAGACTAGGTGGTAAACCATTGTAAATTGTTATGCCAGCATAGAATGTACTTTGTAGAAAACATGATAGGTTGGATAACTTAATATTGCACATACCAAGCACTATGTTCATAATTTAATTTGTCTTAAATTAAACCAACACCTAATACACTATCTTTCATACATCCAGTCATGCTGTTTAACTAATACTTAATGTATTTTGGCACTTGTTTTTTGCCATCTTCAGGGAGTACCTTCTTAACTGATAACTTCTCAGCACAGATGATTAATACCAGTTGATGTGTTGAATAGTTTTCAGTTAAGAAGTTACTCCCTGCATTTGGTGACAACAAGCATCAAAACAAATTGGAGTATTAGTTAAACAGCGTGACTTGGTATAAGAAAGATAGTGCATTAAGTGTTGTTTTAATTGAAGACAAGATAAATTAAGATAGGTTGGCATTTGGTCTATATTGATGATGTCTATTCCTTGTATTAGTATTGTGTAGAGATTAATTTGTTTGAAAAAGTTCCTGATTATTGATAATGAAGCTCTTTAGTGAAAGTATACACTAGCATGCAGCAGGTGGAATCTCTGATTATTTAAATAGACTTCTGTATGAGGTTTTGGGCAGTGCACCAGTCATAATTCTGACTATTTTCTCTGATAAAATGAAAATCTTGCCACTGTTAGAAGAATTACCCCAAAAGATTATTCCATTTTATATAATAAAATGAAAATATGCATAGTAAATTGATGTGAGAGTGTTGATGTTACTAATATGGAGCATTGACCTAATGGCATAACATGCTGCACTTTACTTAGGAATCATTTCCTCAATATGGTTCTTCCAATTTACGTGGTTATCAGTTTGTAAACCAAAAAATTTTGTGTTCATCATTTTTTCAGTGCACTTTTCTTTATAATCAATATGTAATGTAGAATGTGATGAATTCTTTGTTATGAATTTCATTATATTTGTTTTATCTATATTTAGAACTAAATTATTGTCTGCAAACCATTTAATGAAGGTTATTATAGGTAAAATGATTAATTAAATATTAACACCTCAACTACCTTTATAAGTAATATGTTTTGTAATTTTCTTGATGTCTGGCAGAGAAATATGTGTGGATGTTTAAATCAGTTTTTTTTCTTTAAATGACAAGTCAGTAGCTATGTTGCAGAATGCTGGTTGTTCAGCATGATGTATGTTGTAGTGAATTTCCAGTGCCTGTAGTTTATATTGTACTTTTGACAAGGACAAGTTAGAATGGCATTTTTTTTGTTACAGGTATGCCAATACCCACACATTGATTAGTCCTTCAAAGCAACGAGCAGCAAAGAAGGAAGGTGACAATAAACCAAAGCAGGTGTGAGAAAATTTTTTGTGGAGTGAAAATTACAGGACTATTGTGTAAAGATGGAATGGAGTGACTTTTCATCAATGTGTGTAATTGTTTATCAGTGTGAGGTGTTGCAGGTTTTGTATACCGGTCTGCTTGCTTAAGAATATATTGAACATAGGAACATAAATTATTTTCACATGTGTGGAATGTGCCAGAATATTTTCTTATAGTTACATTTTAATTTTATGGATTGGTGGACAAGAAGTCTTCAGTCTCTTCCATATTTCCATAATAAGACTTTTTCAGCCCCCCCCCGATACTTTCTTCTTTTCCTTATGTCTTAAAGTGCTGAATGTTCTTCTGTGTTTTTCAATAGGCCTCTTTCTTTACATTATATTTCTACAAGAAGAATGTATCATATGACAAAATATTGTTGTAATGTGGTTTCAAAAATTATTTTCCAGAATGATGTACATTTGTGAGGGTGTGTGTGTAATGTTAATTATCTGTAGCATATTTATTCTATACTTCACATCAGTGATAGGCCACAGAAATATCAGAGTTTTTTGGAATGTTCTACTGTGTTATAGACTCTGGGGTTAAGAAATCTGATAGCCACTGAACAAAGCACACCAACGCATAATTTTGCATTACTAGTGTACCTCATACACGTGTTTCTGTCTTAGTTCTCTGTGAACATTGTCAAATGTTGAACAGTAAGATCTTGTGACATAATGCGCGTTAAGTTACTTGTATCTCATTACTTAATAAACTGCAAAGTTTTTATATTCTTAGGCTGTGGGTAAGGATGTGTTGAGTTGCCCATGGTTAGGGGGGCAGGCATATTTCTAAGTTTCACTATACCATGGAGCCCTTATTTTATGCCTCACTTGTTGTACACCTTACACCTTGTTGAACGCCCTGTACCAGTTTGCACCACTTCTTGATTTACGCCACGTCATTTTTGTTTGAATGCCCATCGAGTGGCTGTGCTGTTATGCTAACCTGTTGCCTATTCCATTATTTATTATGTGAATATAATTTTTGATTTGCATCTTTTTTAATTTATTCCCACTTGTTCAGGATCACAAGCAGGGCATTAAACAAGGGCTTGGTGTAATGTTATTTATTGTTTAATATGAAGACAGTGTGAACGGAATGCCGTAAAAAGAGACTGAAAAATGCTTTTGGAAATTATTTCTGTAATGTTCTTAATTTCAGAGTCATAGTTCTAATTCTAAATTAAACAGTAAAGATGAGTTGAATAAACGGCTGCATTCAACAGTAGTAGTGAAGAAGACACACAGCCCAGACCTAAACTGGGAAAACTGGGACCAGACGGACTTGGAATATGAAGATGAGAAGGTGCTAGAGAAAAGAAGGCAGTTATTACAGAGAGAACTGGAGCTGCAGATGAAGAGAGAAAAAGAGGAGCAGCAGAGACAGAAGAAAGACAAGAAGATTAAGAAGGTACCAGTGTACCAACATGTACCTGTTGTGTTTCCTGCCATGGATCTACTACAGAACACTTCAAGTTCTTATGAAATTGACTTGGTGCTCTTATCATTGTTAACACTTTGTGAGCATGTTTGAATGTTAAACGTAAACATTATCCTTTCGAATTCTAAATAAGGTGCCATGTGTATCTAAAGCTTACTGTTAGTGACATCTGTTACAAATGTAGTGATCTTGATGGAGATACAGTGAAAAATTTGAACTGAAATATGCTCCGTGTCAGGGGGCATTATGGACGTACGTGGATGTTCATGATTCAAGCCTCCTGTGATGTGTTTACTGTATACAGGGGATCAGCAGCTCATCATCCACATCTGCCAGCTCGAGCAGCTCAACTGAATCGAGCTCTAGCAGTGACGATTCAAGTTCCACTTCTAGCTCAACATCTGCAGATTCTAGGAGGAGGAAGTCAAAGGGCAAGAAACTGAAACGTGATTCAAGTTCTTCTACTTCGGAAACAGACCGTACCTCCAAGAAGAAATCTAACAGGTAAAAACAAAAAGAAAAACAAAAAACAAAAGTAAAAGGTAAAGTGATCCCGTTACAGGCTCGGTGTGGCCCAGAGGGTGGGTAGAGGTATAGCTGTACTCTTCCATGACCGCAGCACTAGAAGGGAGTGAGTGGTCAGCAGCATGCCCCAGCTGCACTTTACCCCCCGGGAAAGACCCGGTATCCATTTTACAGGCTGGGTGGGCCCCAGGGCCAGTCTGGATGGGCGGAAAATCTCGTCCCCACTGGGATTCGATCCCGGACCGGCCAGCCCGTAGTCACTATGCCGACTGAGCTACCTGGCCCACACTCTAACAGGTAATGAACTGAACTTCTTGCTGACCAACAGTGTTGTGGAGAGTCTGTCAGAAATTTAATCACGATGGACACTGTCAACTCTCTGCATGTATGCCAGTTGTAATTTACATATGCAGACTAATGTGTAATGAATCACATGTACCAACATTGCTGTAGACAGATAATTTCAATGGTATTCCAACATAACTTGAAGGGGATCATCTGTCTTCATTGTCTTTATATATACAGACATTTTAAAGATTTTTAACGCATGTTTGCCAAGTTTAACCACAGGCAGCAGTACAGTATCTGATATACTCTTTATTTTTGAAGGGGAAAATTTTGACACACTGCACTGTACAAAATTAGAGGTTCTCACAGCAGTGCTGTTGAAGATTCCAATTTCCTGTGATGTATTGCCATGTTTTTGGGCCCAGCTGACCCAATAAAACAGTGCCACGTCACAGAAGAAGAGAATCTTCCATCTACACTCTGTTCATAAAAAAGTGTGGTGATGGTAATGTTTTTGTTCCACTCTTGTTTTCTGGAGGCAAACGTTTGTAGGAAATGTCTAGATTTCTAGGAAAAATGTAAAGAAAGTTTAGAACTGTTGAACATTGTAATCCATCCTTGTAGCGGCTCATTTCCTGCACTTTCCTTTTGTTGTATATGCACGAAAGTTAAGTGCAGTACGTTTGATATCTGGAGAAGTAGCATGAGAAAGCAATCACGAATGAAGGTGATGTCATTCAAGGGTGATTCACCTGACCACCTTGGCATAGTTGTAACACACCAGACATCCTTTTGGGAGGCTTATTGCTGAAATCTCAGTAAAGGTGCTGGCCAATTTGACAGGTTTTTCATGGTTTTACTCAGTCCCACCAAGTAAATGGTGCCATACATCCTGTAGCCTGTATTACTTCAGGTCCATTGCTTCTCCCAAAGTGATTTCTCCACAGAGTGCAATGTAGTGCTTCCTGTTTCATTTTCCAGTATCCTGTCATTTCTTTAAGGTGGTCCAGTAGCTGCTTACGTCTTCTTACTCGTCTTCCCATCACTTCTATTGTTCCCTCTGTCTGTCCTTAAATAGTGTGTTTTAGGAGGCTGTTGAGATGAAAGATGTGTCCAGTTAAATGCTACATTGATACTTTGATTTGACCATGATCCCGTCCTTCCATAGCCTTTCCAATTTATCACTCTTCAGTCATTTTACTGTTGAACACTATATTTTGTGATGCTTGTAGCATTATAAAACAAATCACAAAATCAAAAGGGATGAGATAAGATGCCACTTTAGAATTTACAGAAAGTGTATCACTTACACTTTGGGGCTTGAAGTGAACATAAATTCTTAATATTTAAGAATCTCATGGTCTCTTTTCATTCCTGAATTTGTAGGGGCAGCAAGGCCACAGGCAAGGGTGCAAATTCCTCCCCTGTTAATAAAAAGGCATCATTGGTTCGAAGAGGGGAGGACCAGCGTTCATCTTCAGCAAAAAGGCGAGATTCATCCCCACCAGCAAGAAAAGCACCCCCTCCTGCCTCAAAAGCAGGACAGCAATCAACAAGGAGAAGGTCACTGACTCCTACAGGACGTAGCAGCAGTGGGCATCGGCGAAGATCTCAGACCCCCTCACATTCTAGTGGAAACAAGAACAAGCCTGCTGCATCTGCCCGTTCGTCTCTTGGCACAAAACAGCCAGGTAACACTACGTTGTGGTCCAGTGGGTAGCACTTCTGTGAATTGAGAAGGGCCTGAATTCTCCGGTTGGTGAAAAGATCATTAGCGAATTTATGCCTTGCATAATGAGTATTGGCTCAAACTGGTCAAATATGGCTGACTGAGTAACTGGCTGTCTGATGGTTGTTACTGTGTTGTGCTGTCCTGCTGTGCAAATCTTGAAGTTAATATTTCATGTCCAGTGTGTAGTATATATATATATATATATTTATATTGCCTGTTTTGTGTCATTATTAAATTTGAAGTAAATATGTGATTAGCAGTCAGTTACATGGATGTTTCACTTTCATTTTTTTGGTAGGCATAAAACATCAGTCTCCAAGACCAAATCGTTCTCTTTCTCTTGACCGGAAGGACAAACACAATAGAAGCGTGTCCCCACGTCCATCAGCGAGAGATCGTGATCGTGACAGAGAAAGAGATAGGGAGAGGGAGAGAGACAAAGAAAAGGACCGGGAACGTGAGAGAGAGAGAGAACGTGATAAAGAGAAGGAACGTGAAAGAGAGAGAGAGAAGGAGAAAGAGCGAGAGAAGGAAAGGGAAAGAGAAAAAGAGAGAGAAAGAGAAAAGGAAAAGGAGAAAGAAAGAGAGCGTGAGAAGGAGCGTGAAAGAGAAAAAGATCGTGATCGTGGGAGAAGTCGATCTCCAAAAACTAAAGGGAAAGATCGTTTATCCCGTTCTCCACGGAGAGAATCTAGGCCTCCCAAAGACCCAAGGAAAAAAGATTCTCCAGACTCAGGCAATTCCAAGGACAAAGGTTACAGGTAAGGAAGTTATATATGTCTCATTTTCTGTGGTAGTCAGCTGTGCACAGCATGGAAATCTCTGTGTGTGTAGCCTACACTTCCACATTTTGAGGTTAAAATGTTAAAATGGTATGTACTTTGTTTGATATGTGCACTCTTCTGTTCAGTTTTTATGGGAGGTGAGAAAATATTTTGTTACAGAAGAAGATGGTGAATACTTTCTCTAGCTGAGAAACTGTCAGCTTCCTACAATAAATTTGCCTTATTGTGCTAATTATGGTCCTTATCTCCTCTCCTTCCATCCTCTATGAATTATTAAAAAAAAAGAATAGTGTATATACATATAGTGAGATATGTTGAATTATCTGAAGGTTTATGAGTGATCTATAAAATATATAATTATAAACTTACATTACCGGTGACAGGAGTAAAATGATCTTGGGCTGTGTATAAGAGCATGTAGAAACTGGAAGAATACTTAAAAAATTAAAATGATTTTTGAAATGTGAAAAATATTGTTTCTGTGGATGTGATGTGGCTGAACTTTTGCGCTGAAGCAGAGTGTCACCCGCAAAATCTCGGAGCAGTACTGGTGGTGGAAGAGGACGGGATGGTAGCCTCGACAATAAACGTACTGCTGGCAAGAGCTCACCAAGGGAATCAGACAGAAGAGATGCCCCTCGCAGTGATGTTAGAGACACCAGAGAGTCATGGACAAAACATGACACAAGGTACAATGGATTGGAGCTGTGGGTGACAGCAACGTGTATAGACATTCTGCATATATTTGAAGTGATAAGTACATAAACACTGGTAGCAGTACAACTGCAGTAGAATTATGTGGCAACAAAATTGTCTGTTTTACTTTGTTACTTGATTTGCATATGTTATGTTTCTGTTTACCTATTTACCCATATATTTTACAAGAATTTGTTTCTAATTTATCATCAAGAAAATGGGCAGATTGATATAATTGCAGACAAAGTTTAACAAGTTCTGTTTAGGTATTGTCCTGAAACTTTAAATCCTTCAGGGTGTTTATGTTATATGCAAGGCCATCTTATATTCTGGTATTTACAGTATTTGTATATGCAGTTTCAGGTGCTAATGACAGTGAGTGGGACAGTTACAGTTGGATGGGAACTGATTCTGTCTGTTTTAGTGTATGGGTGTCAACATTTCAAATGAACCTGCTTCCATCACCCTAAGATGTAGGCAGAGGTTCAGGTTCCTTCAAAATGTTGGTATTCATCTACCAGCATAGGTGCTGTCAAATACTTGAAGGTCATAATCTTGATATTTATGGTCTAGTCCATAGCACTGTCAGTAGCTGAGGCTGTGTAATGTTGAATGTTAAGGTGAGCAGCGAATGATGAAGTGGAAAGAGTGCGCAGCAGTGTGCTTGTGACTAAAACTGAGGTACTGACTTGGTATTGTTCTGGAAGAACTGATGATGTATGGAGCATCTTTGCTAGGACAGTCTCTAAACCAGTCACCTCCTGAGTGCAAGTCAAAACTGTTCATTATATGAAATATGTGTAGGCTGCATTTTACGCCAGTTTGTTTTATGCCCTCCTGCGTTAACGCTTCTAACCGATTTACGCAACTCCTTAATTTATGCTGTCTCATTTTAGATTTAATGACCTTTGGCTGGCTATGTTTTGTTACTTTAACTTCTTATTTGTGATGGGAATATCATTTCTGATGTATGCTTACTTTCTCAGGAGCACAACTAGGTGTAAAATGAGGCCCTGATGTATTTAATGTGTAGAAAAGATGAATGGATGGTTGGAAGGAGGGCAGACTTCCATTGTGTATACAATGAAGTTAATTTGATGTAAATTTGATGTCTGTCTGTCTGTGCATCATTGTATATGCATAGAGAAGAAAACCAACTAGATGCTACTGAATGATTTATTACATTTGTAATCTGCTCAACATATTTCGGGCACTTATATGCCCATCATCAGGAGCTCGAGACTGTACTTGCAGACTATACTATGCAGGGCAGCAGGCTATGCCTGCTGCCCTGCATCTGACCACCGACCACCAGCAACCAAGGCATTCCACACCATATGTGGTAATAACACAAGTGTAGTTTCAAGCTCCTGATGATGGGCATATAAGTGCCCGAAATATGTTGAGCGGATTACAAATGCAATAAATCATACAGTAGCATCTAGTTGGTTTCCTTCTCTATGCATATACAGTGAAGTGAAGTTGCAGTAAACTGCAATGCCCCTCAGAAATGTGTTGGTTAAAATTCAGAATTTTAGGTGATAGAAAGTTTAGACTCTAGAGCACATGCTAATGAACTTCCAGGTTTCATAAAATGCAGGGAATCTCATGACTAGTAGAGGAACTGTTAGCTTCTGAAGAAGAACCCTGCTTCTTGGATAGTTATGTAATAGATGTTCAATGAAAATATGTGCTCAGTCTGACAAGTATTATCATTAAGTATCACCATTGTATTGGGTAGCTGGATTCAATCATTCAGAATAATGACTGGCTATATAGACTGAAATACTACAGTTCTGACCCACACAGTGCATGGATTTTCATTTTACCACATTTCCAAACCAGCTCCGGAACTTGTATAATATCCTTTCAAGTTTGTAGCAAGGTATGAAGTGGCTGATACTTAAACCTGACAGCTCACCTACTTCTAAGAGTTAGGTTTAAGAATGTGTGTAGTTTTGCCTTTAATTCCCAACTCATTTTTAAGGGTTGGTGCTAAGGCATAGACCTTATATATGTTTTGGCATGTTTCGAACCATCAGTTCCAAAAAGGTTCACATATTGCATGTTGTTATGTCTTTTCTGCCTGTCTATATGTGAGAACTCCAGAATCACTTGAACAGGTTTTCATGATATTTTGGAGTTTTACTGAAACTTGTTGGTATATTTTGATTCCCATTAAAATCTGCCAATAGTAAGAGGAACATTACGTGAATATCAGTGTGTGTGTCTGTGCACATGTTGAGCATGGCTTGTTAAACATTTATAGGAGTGAAATCCATGTGTGACTTGTGGCGGACAAGGTAGCACTGAGACAGCTGTTCTCCAAGTACTTCGGTTTCTCCTCATCATTATCATCTCACCAATTCTCTATACTCATTCCAGTATCTCCAGTGCTACGTAATTTTAGAGATTGAAAGTGCCAGTAAACAACGCACACTTAGACAGGTGCAAAAGTTTCATACGCATGTGTATACAAAAAATTAAGCACACGTTTTCCCCAATGCACAGCTGTAGGCTGCAGAGATTTGATGATAATTGTAATTTCGATACTGTCCACGTTCACCATAATTTAGAATTAGGCAAAGCTGCATTCTTGGCCTGTGTTCTGAGGTGGTATGTAAAACTTTTGTTTCCCCTATGTTACTGACTGAAATGTTACATAGTTTGTATTTTGTTTTGTTCTGTTAGGAAAGATCATGACAGAGTGCGAGAGAAGGATGAACGAGACAACAGGAGAGGAGACACATCAGACAGGGGTTTGAGGGATGGCATTGGTGGAAAAGATCGTGGCTCAAGGGAGACAACTCTTGAGAGGGGAGGAGGCAGTCGTGTTGGCAAGGAGGACGTTGCAAGCCGCAGGGATGATGGTGTTTCTTCTCGAGATAGCAGTAGAAAGAGAGAGTCGCAGATGTTGCCAGGGATTGTAGAGAAGACAACACAAGACAGAGAATTTGTTTCTAAAAGTACGTGGATTCGTACTCACTGGAGGCTATTGCTGTAAAGGTGGATTACTTCCATAAATTCCCAGTTGTTTTGTGTGACAACCTTCAGCGTAAGTCTCACCACCTGTCCAGAGAAGTGCAAATTACATGTGACAAAATGAGCAACAGTATTTCTTGTTACTATAGTGACAGTGTGAGTTACCCAACCTCACAATCTTTCTTGTCACATGATATTAGCTGCTACATATAAAAAAGCAGCATTGTGCCAGTTTTCCCATCTTTCTGAGTTCAGAAGGACAGTGAACCACACACACATGACTTTACACTGGCTGTGGACTCACATTATATCAGCCCAGAATTGCTGACCAGGTTCGAAGGACATAACGGAAATAATATCACTTTATTCCTTCAGGGCTGAATGTTTTTCGAATTAATACATGAAAATGTAGTTTTGCCTCACACAGAACACAGTCCATCTCCATTACAAAGCCCAACCAGTTAATACTGTTTAGAGAAATGATTTTTGTTTTCTGTCAGATTTGTATTAAATCCATAAAAACACTGTGCACAAAATGTGGGTGTTTGAAGTAATCGAACAGGTTGTATGTGTGGTTGCTACTCTTCATTGAAGGGTTAAGTTACATTGCTGTGGAGGTGTGTTCAGTTGTTAATAAGAGGAATTCGTGTATTGCAGTGACCATCTTGTTACAAACAGTGTTGGTAAATAATACAGTTAAATCTAATTAGGCTCTACTTTTGAGGATCTTGAAAACTCCTTTCCAATCCATAGAGAAGAAAATGAGAAAGAGTTCAAAATAGGTGGAAAACTGCATTGTATTTGTTTGTTCATTCATTTGTGGTTTATGTAATGGTGTTTTCAGTAACTGAGAATATGTAGTGTTGAATGATAAGATGATTGATGAATTATGAAGTGGAAAGGATATGGAAAGAAGAAATAATAGTCTCATTTGATGTATTTTTCCTGGCATTTGCTCAGAAGGCCTGAGGAAAACAAGATATTAGGTAGGAGGCAAAATTTGAACCTGGCAACATTAAGATAGAAATTAGAAGCATTACCACTTGGGCCATCGTGCCTAGTGGGAAACAGCTGTGACATCAACTGCGTCTGCATGTCTTAGCAACTGAGCAACATTAAGTTCAGTTCCCAGCTGGGTCAGGCATATATGTTTTCTGCCTTATGGTTGGAGCATTCCCAGCCTACTGGGGTTAAGGCAACTTGACCCTGAAGCTGATCATTCACATTGTGGTAGATTGTACCTAGAGTAGGGTTATGTACATGTAGAATTGACTTGTGTGCCATTTGTATGCCTTACGTCACAGTACTGTGGGAACAGAGAGTATGTAATACTTTTCTGTGTTTTCTGAGTTAACTTTAAATGGAAGTAATACAACTACCTTAATTACACAGACAAAGAATCTATCAGAGCACCATTTGCAGATAGTTGATGTAGTACTTCTGATTGACGTGTTCTGTCCTTTAGCCTGTTCATATCAAAGAAACACCAACAGATACACTCACATATCATTAAATCAACACTTTATTGGCAATGTGTGTAACTCCAGCATGTTTGAAATATTAAAGGCTTATCTTCAGGGAGTATGTTACATTTGAGCAGTGTAGGTTAACAAAATGAATCACTAGTTGCAAAATTTAACTTAGCATAACAATAAGTTCACCCACGCTGCTAGAATTAATTAATTATACTAACTGAAGATGACACTTGAAATGTTGAAACATGTTGGGGTCACACACAGTGGTAGTAAAGGGGTGATTTAATGATATGTGAGTTCATTTGTTGCTGCTTATTGGATGTGCTTTATCCTATTTCATGTTTCATTTTAAATTCTTTTATTTTCCTCTACCACTTGAAAGAGCAATGATATACGAGGGTCATACTGAAAGTCATGAGCAAAAATTTTTTGTAAAGTAACATGCTTTTTTATTGACAAACCAAATACACCACCTTAATCTACAGACCTTTCTTTATTTTTCCACATAATTGCCACTTCTTTGTACACATTTCTGCCAGCGTTCTGGGAGTTTGAAAATTCCCCTTTGTAAAATTCCATTCCAACCATCCGAAGACACTGACGCACTGCTTTCTGAATTGCCTCCGTTTTCTCATAATGTTGTCCGCGCAGTTGATCCTTCACAAATCTGAAAAGATGGTAGTCGGAGGGTGCCAGATCAGGGCTATAGGAGGGGTGTGGAAGAACTTCCCACCCCATCTTTGCAATTGCTTCTGATGTGAGGCGAGCGGCGTGGGGG
>Ga0123352_10006846_pt1 | contig 17536 bp, 20 predicted proteins | sample TergutLab28metaG_FD_89700 | JGI IMG/M metagenome (GOLD analysis project Ga0123352, IMG submission 89700) | Labiotermes labralis P1 segment gut microbial communities from Petit-Saut dam, French Guiana - Lab288 P1 | ecosystem: Host-associated > Arthropoda: Insects > Digestive system > Gut ... | reverse complement strand
CGTTGATGAGGATTGACCTCTGTGGCATAGGTATCTACTATCTCATTGTCTTCAATGATGACGATTCCTATCTGGATGATTTTATTGGATATACTGTGGGCATCTGTGGCTTCCAAGTCCACTACCGCATACCGTGTCATAAGATTACCTATTTTCTACTGTTTTTCCTTGTTCCATTATATCACACCTACTTAAGCTATTTTTCATTCTCAATGATATTACTTTACAAATAATAAAAAACTTCCAAGTGGAAGTCTTAAAAAAATCGATTATTTCTATTGTTCATTGAATTATATCTTGCACGGTTTGCTCTAGTTTCATCTATATCTTTTACCTTTCTTTGTAATTCATAAAGTCTGTATGCTTCACTTTCACTAAGCTGATGCCCTATTTCTTTTTTTGCCTGTAACCTAAACAACTCTTCTTCATATTCTTTTTTTCTTGCTGCTTCTTTAGCTATAATAGTAATGAGAAGTGAGATGCTGAGTAATATAAACAATACTACTCCAACACCAATCATTAAATTTGTTTTTCCTATTTCATTAATTAAATTATCCATTAAATTCTCCTTTAGTTAGTAGTTTGACATGTAATGTCAAACCTGTTATACAAGTATAACAACAAAAATCAAACTTTCTCATTGATATTACTTTACAAATTTTAATAATTAAATTAAAATTAAAGAATAGTAAGATAATGAAAGAAGGAATATTCATGTTAGAAAATTATTCAAAAATTTTAGTGGGTCTTGATGGTTCAGTTGAATCTACAAAGGCTTTTGATACAGCGGTTGCAACTGCTATCCGTAATGATGCCGAGCTTGTCATTGCTAATGTCATTGACCTCCGTGCCTTTCAGTCTATTTCAGCTTATGATACCGTCATTGCTGAAGATACACAAAAAGGGGCTCAACACTTGGTCGACGACTTCGTCAAAGAAGCGACTGATGCAGGCGTAAAGAAAATCACACCACGCATTGAGTTTGGTTCTCCTAAAGTCATGCTCGGACAAACCCTCCCTAAAGAAGAGAATGTTGACTTGATTGTATTAGGAGCAACAGGACTTAGCTATATCGAACGCATCTTCATCGGTTCCGTTGCCGATTATATCATTAAGAATGCACCCTGTGATACATTGATTGTTAGAGATAAAAAATAAAAGAACCAATAGTTCTTTTATTTTTTATTCCATACATCCACTAAAAATTCATAAGTCAGGTGGCTGGTATCTGGGACAAGAGCGATGTCCTCTCCCAAGTCTTCTTTACGTCCTACACCAACAGGGAGGGCATGGGCAGATTTGATGGCGGTGATTCCTGCCTGTGCATCCTCAATCCCGATGGCTTCTGTGACAGGGACATGGACTCCATCAGCTGCTGCGATGAAAATATCAGGAGCTGGTTTAGACGCTGCGACCTTAGCAGGATCTGCAATAGCATCAAAATAGCTTGTCAGCTCCATGCGTTCTAATAAAAACGGACCATTCTTAGAAGCTGATGCAAGTGCGATTTTCACATTATTTTCACGCAAGGATTGAAGTAAATCTAAAATCCCGGGATAGACATCAGCGGGTGTTACATCCTCAATCATGGTCACATAATTATCATTCTTGCGTTTAGCAAGTTTAGCAAATTCTTCTGCTGTATAGGCTTCAGCCTTCCCACCTAATTCTAATATCTTTTTGAGTGAATCTTCTCGAGATACACCTTTGAGCTGTTCGTTAAACTCACGATTGACTCCATCAATCCCTATCTCTTCAGCTAATGCTTTCCATGCACGGAAGTGATACTCTGCTGTGTCTGTGATGACACCGTCTAAATCAAATAATACTGCTTTGAACATTATTTTTCTCCTATTTTTATTTCTTTTATTTCTCCCTGAAATTTGACTTTGAAGGTCATAGATTTTATCTGCTCTGGGAGGCAATTTTCATATTTTAATTCATTGTTCTCAATATGCACATTGGCAAAGCCATAGATTAGTCCTAGCCATGATCCCCCCATATTTGCCGCATGGATTCCGTGCCCTGCATTGCCTTGCATATCTGACAAGTCCATGGTGGCACTGTCTGCAAAGAAGTCATAAGCCTGCTTGTCTCGGCCAAGGCGAGAGGCGACAACCCCATGGATCGCACGAGATAGGCTTGAATCATGCGTCGTCAATGGCTCGTAGAAATCAAAATCACGGGCAATTTGTTTTTCATCTCCACCAAAGAGCATATGAGCCAAAATTGTATCGGCTTGTTTGAGCACTTGATGTTTGTAGATTTTTATAGGATGATAAGCTAGCAATAAGGGATAATTTTCTTTTGGTGTGTTGGCAAAATCCCATACTTCTTTATCAAGAAAGGTGTCATCTTGCTGAGTGATTTGCTTATCTGCATCATAGCCAAGATAAATGGCATCTGCTGCTTTCTTCCATTCACTCGCCTCATCTGTACATTCATTGTAGCGTTCAGCTAGTCTGACTGCGTAGTTAAGATTGTTTTGCACCATTTTATTGGTGTAATAGTTATTATTAACTAGAGCGGTGTATTCATCAGGACCTGTTACTTCATGAATTTCAAATCCTCGTGAACTAAAGAACCCAAAGGACAGCCAGAATCGTGCCGTTTCAAAAATCAATTCCTTTGCTTGACGGATAAATGCTTCATCTCCAGTTACATCTTCATATAGCTTGAAGGCATAGACAATGTCTGCATTGATATGGAATTGTGCAGTCCCTGCAGGAAAGAATGCAGATGTTTCACGCCCACTAATGCCACGCCAAGGAAATAATGCTCCCTTGAAATTTAGTTCTTTGGCACGTTCTTTGGCTAGCTCCAACTTGTCTAAACGATAAGACAAGAGAGCCTTGGCAATGTCTGGCTGTGTATAGGTAAAGAATGGCAAGAGGTACATCTCCGTATCCCAGAAATAATGCCCTTCATACCCTTCTCCCGTCAGACCTTTGGCACCAAAGTTTGTATATCCATCACGCCCTGCAGAGTTAAAGAGATGATAAAGATTAACACGGATTCCTTTTTGAAGCTTTTCATCGCCTTCAATGACAATGTCAGAGATTTTCCAAAAATCTTGGAATATCTGAATTTGTTGATTTTTCAAGCTTTCATAATCACATTGTTCAAAAGAATTGTCACGAGAAATTTGATAAAAAGCTGTGAAATTTTGACTTTTTCCTTCTTCCAGTTGAATATTTTCATCAATAACATCAAACTTAGTATAGAGAGAAAGCTGACTGTTTAGGGTTGTGTATTTGTTCCCTTTGACATTCATCTTAATACTGGCTTCACGCACACGAGGATCCTCTTCTTCCGTATCGAGAGGTTCAATATGCTTGGCTTCTTTCAAAAAGTGTACAGACCCTGAAAAATTGATTGCAGTCAGTATGATTCTTTGGGTATAAACAGTAGACTGAGCATGGCTGGTAAAACTTTCTATATCAATCTGAATTTGCTTTCCTGACGGAGTCTGGTAGATGTATTTTTCCACCAAAATTCCTTTGTCCATCTGAACTTGCAAATCTTTACTCATCAACTGATTAAAAACTTCCTTATCGTTCTTGATTTCCATTGTCCGTAAATCAAAGAGTTTGACCATGGTTTCATGGTTTTTGGCATAACCATAAGCCATTTCTCCATAGATGATTTCATGACTCTCATAGAAACCATTAACAAATGAACCCGGTGTGGCTTCTTCCGTTAAGATGGGATCACTGGCACGAATACCAAGAAACCCATTTGCCTGAGCAAATAGGGTTTCAATGTTGCCAGTTTTTTTACTTCCCAAATCGTCTAAGGTTAAAGTAAAATCTGTCATACTTTCTCCTACTCTACAATTCTAATATCTGTATCAATGTCAAAGAAGTGTGCTTTATTGAGATTGATTGTCATTGTAAGGTGTTCTCCGGGTTGATGAATGTCTTTGGCTCCTACACGTGAAACAAGCTCCGTTTGACCTACTTTTGCATAGAGCATTGTTTCGGCTCCTAGAAGCTCTGAAACCACAATTTCTGCCTCAATCTGTGTATTCGGATAAGCCAAGGCAGTCAATTCTGAGATAGATACATCTTCTGGACGGATACCCATTGTTACTTTTTTACCTTCGTATCCTTTTTCCTTCAGGAATTTAGCTTTACCTTCGGGAAGATCTATTTCAAAATTGTCTCCATCTGAGATTTTAGAACCGTTTACTGTTACTTCAAAGAAATTCATAGACGGACTTCCGATGAATCCTGCTACAAATTTCGTGCGAGGTTCATTATAGAGTTCTTGCGGGCTACCGATTTGCTCTACTCGTCCAATGGTTCCTGAACCTTCAGGGTTTTGGGTTGCAGACATGATGACGATACGGTCTGCCAAAGTCATCGCTTCTGTCTGGTCATGAGTAACGTAGATAGTTGTAGCTTCAATACGACGGTGAAGCTTAGCAATTTCTGCACGCATGGTGACACGGAGTTTGGCATCTAAGTTAGATAAAGGTTCGTCCATGAGGAAGAGCTTAGCGTCACGGACAATGGCACGTCCCATGGCGACACGCTGACGTTGTCCCCCAGACATATCCGCAGGTTTGCGATCTAACAAATCAGTCAGTCCAAGCACTTCTGCAGCTTCTTCTACACGTTTTTTGATTTCATCTTTTTTGTATTTTCTTAGCTTCAATCCAAAAGCCATATTATCAAACACGGTCATGTGTGGATATAGGGCATAGTTTTGGAAAATCATGGCGATGTTACGGTCTTTAGGTGAGACATCATTGACAATAGTATCGTCAATATAAAGCTCTCCTTCAGAAATATCTTCAAGACCTGCAATCATACGCAAAGTTGTTGATTTCCCACATCCAGATGGACCTACAAATACAATAAATTCCTTTTCTTTAATGTCTAAGTTAAAGTTTTCTACTGCATAGTGATCAACCTTGGGGTATTTTTTATATACATTTTTAAGACTTAATGTTGTCATTTATTTTTCCTCTTTTTTCTTTCAAATCCTATTTTTCTCCGTCCATTCTTATACCATGCAAGAAATAATTATTAAAGATGATATAGAGAATGACGATTGGAATAATGGTTATTGTCGAAGCGGCCATGACACGATTCCACATCTGACCTCCTTGGTCAGATGATTGAAGGAGTTGAAGACCGACAGTCAAAGTAAAATTGCTTTGTGTTTTTAAATAAAGCATTGGAGAGAGGAAGTTATTCCAGAATCCCATAAAGACAAAGACTGCTTGCGTTGCAATAGAAGGTTTTGCCAAAGGCATGACAATTCTGAAAAATGTACCTACACGTGAAAGTCCATCAATCCGTGCTGCTTCTTCCACATCTGATGGGAAATTCAAGAAGAATTGACGCATCATAAAAATATTTGAAATATTGATGGCAGCAGGTAGAATCAAAGCACTAAAACTATCCATCATCCCTAGACTGTTGATAATCAAGTAATTAGGAATCAATAAAACCTGAGCAGGAACCATCATCATGGCTAATATTCCATAATAAATCTTTTGACGACCTGGGAAGGAAAGACGAGCCAGTGCATATCCTGCCATGGTGTTCAAAAATAGATTAAGAGCTGTCCCGATAGTCGCTACAATGACAGAGTTAATGAGCCACTGTACAAACATAGACCCTGATGCAGGACTGAAGAGAAAGGCATATTGCTCTGCTGTGAAATGCTTAGAGAAGAGCGAGAGGTTCCCACTTGTTATCTCTGAAAGTGGCTTAAATGATGCTGCAATCGCCCATAAGAACGGATAAAATGTAATGATGGCATAACCAATCAAAACAACATAGAGAATGACTTTTATTACTTTTTGTTTAGTTGTTTTCAAGACCATTACCTCCATTCAATTTTTCTGCAAGACGTGTCACAATAAAGATGATGACAGCAAGGATAATTGCAAGCACTGCTGCATATCCCATTTGATTATTTTGACCAAAGGCATATTGATAAATCAAGAGGCTGACGGTCAATGTAGAGTTCTCAGGCCCACCCGTTCCATTTGAGAAGATGTAGGCTTGGTCGAACATTTGGAAAGTTCCGATAATACCTGTCAAAAGGACAAAGGTAGTAATGGGACGTAAATGAGGAATTGTAATGAAACGAAGTTTTTGGAAAGCATTTGCTCCATCAATATCTGCTGCCTCATATAAACTATATGGCAAGTCAACCAATGACGCCAAATAAATGGTCATGAAGTAAGGCACCGTTGACCATATATTCATAGCCATGATGACTCGCAACGTCCAGTTGGTGTCATTGATGAAGTTGATAGGGGAATTGATAATATGCAACCCCTCTAACATTCCATTGATTGGTCCATTAAGATTGAAAATGAACATGAAAATCATCGTCAATGCCGCAGATGAAGTCAAGGTTGGCAAGAAGTAAATCAAGCGGAAGAATGTTTTTCCTTTGACTTCTCGATTAGCCAAGACATACGCCATAACGAGTGCAATAATGGTTTGTACAGGTACAACAATCAGAGCAAAGAATCCTGTGTTTTGTAAGGCACGCACCAACTGACCATCCGTCAATAGATTACTATAGTTTCTGAAACTGTTCCACTGATAGGTATGTGCAATCATGTTCACATCATTGAATGACAGATAAACTGCAAACAAGATAGAGAGGATAAAGAAGACGAGAATCACAAGCAAAGCAGGGGCTAAGAAGGCATACCCCTGAAGCATCTCTCCTCTTTGTCTCTTTGAAGTTTTGTATTTCTTTTTTTCCATAATTTTTTTCTTTCTCGGCGTTTCTGACGCCTCAAAATATAAAGAAGGTGATTGATGACCACCTTCTTCTATTTCTAATTAAATTTTGAAAGTAGATTGTACTTTTATTTTATTTTGAAATCTTGCTGTTTGCTTCAGTGTCAGCTTTTTGCATTGCACTCTTGAGGTCATCTGCTGTTGCACCTTTTTTGAATACGTTAGTGATGTAGTTTCCGTATGAGTTAGCAACTGTTGTAACATTTACACCGTCTTGCCAAGCCACTGCATTTTTGATTGCATCTTGGTGAACTTGAAGCATTGGATTTTCTTTCAAGAATGTAGAGTTATTGGCAACATCAGGACGTGTAGCAAGTGTTCCTACACCATTTGTCCATGTAGTCATTCCATCTTTACCTGTTACAAATTGAATCCATTTGTCAGCTAAATCTTTAGCTTTAGTATCTTTGTATTCACCCCAACCAACAGTATATTGCATAGTCATTTCTTTACCTTGGTATGTCATGTTAGGGATAACATCAAAGTTAAGTCCTTTATATTGAGTTTTGAATACTTGATAGTTCCAGTTTCCTGTCAAGGCCATGGCATATTTACCGTTACCAAATGCTGCACCTTCATCTCCTGCTCCTACTTGTTGAGGAGTAGCAACAGCTCCAGTATTGAACATATCAACAACTGTTTGCATATTTTTCAAGATTGTAGGGTTTGAAAGATCAGATTTTCCATCACTTGTGATAGGGTTTTGATCTCCAGCTGACAAGAATTGCCATTGACGGTTTAAGTCTGCATTCACGTTCATCAAGTAAACTTTACCTGGTCCATAAGCGGCATCAATTTTAGCTTGTGCTGATGGTGCCCATTTGATAAAGTCTTCGTATGATTTAGGAATAGAGCTTTCATCAATTCCTGCTTTTGCAAAGATGTCTTTATTGACATAGATTGCAAGAGTTGAAACATCTTTAGGTGCCGCATAGAGTTTTCCGTCACTTTCAAATGCTTTAGCGATAGTAGGATAGAAATCATCTTTATTAACTACACCACTCAAATCATTCAAAACACCTTGTGATTGAAGATAAGGGAAGTAGCTTGAGTCGATGTAGAACGCATCTGGGGCTGTTCCAGCAGAGAGGTCTGTTGGAAGTTGTGTAGTAATGTCAGTATAAACTTTTGTTTTTACTGTAACACCGTTGTCTTTTTCAAATTGTTTCACCAATTTGTCAAAGGCTGCATTTTCCGTATCGGAACCTTTCCAGTATCCGATGGTAAGTTCTTTACTGCTTGAAGAATTCTTGCTGTTCCCACAAGCAACAAGGGCTACTGCTGCAAAAGCAACAACACCGCTGATCAATAATTTTTTCCAAAGTTTCATTTCTATTTCCCTCCTTATATGGAAATTGTTAATGTATTTACAAGTGTTACTTCTTCTCCTTTATGGATAAAAGTAACAGGCTCTCCATTCTCAACTTTTGAGATGGTAAAGTCATTTTTTGTAACCTTAATTGATAATGCTTGTTCTTGATAGTCAATACCAAAGCTCAAGCTTGACCATTCATCTGGTAGATGTGGCTCAATGCGGAGTTTCCCGTCAATCATACGCACCCCACCATAACCATAAACGATCATTTGCCATATTCCCCCGAGACTAGCGGCATGGATTCCAGCATCTGAGGATTTCATATATTCCCCCATATCGATACTGATTGCCTTTTGGAAAAATTCATAAGACTGATCCACTTTTCCTAGGTCGGCTGATAATATGGCATGTGTCGATAAACTCAATGAACTATCATGTGTTGTCTTAGGCTCATAATAGTCAAAGTTTTTGAGTTTTAAGTCCTTGTCAAACAAATCTTCAAACAAGAGTACCAGCAACAAGACGTCTGCTTGTTTGGTAATTTGCATTTGATTGACTTGATCCAGATTATAATCATGGAAGAGCCCATCCACGCCATCAGTTGTTCTGTACTTGCTTAAATCAAGAATCCTCTTGCTCAGGTAACTGTCATCCTGAGGAATAATTCCTTCTGAATTGGGCTCTGGCAGGAAAAGTTTGGGTAATTTCTCAGCCAGCTTTTCTTGCAAGGGTCTTAAATCAAATTTTTTATCTAGCTTTTTATAAATTTCTGGTTTTTGCTCAGCCAGATAATCAATCAACTGAATGGCATATTCAATGTTCCAGTGAGCCGTATAATTGGTATAGGCATTATTATTGATGTGTTCCTTATACTCATCTGGACCGATAACACCATTAATCTCATAGATGTCTTTATCTTCATTGTAGTCCAGACGACTTGCCCAAAACTTAGCTGTATCAATGAGAATTTCGTATCCTCTGCGTCGGGCAAATTTCTCATCTCCTGTAACATCTAGGTACTGCTTAATTCCTATTGCCACATCTGATGTGATGTGTTGCTCGATAAATCCTGACCAAATTTTTGTCGGTTGACCTGTAACAATATCTGCAGCTCCCCATACCGGAGTCACTTCTCCATCATCCGGCCACGCCGCCTCCCAAGGATACTGAGCCCCATCATAATCATTGCTTGAAGCCTTCTTATGTGCTCCTTCAAGTCCTAGATAACGATAAGTAACCAATCTTCTTGCGATTTTTGGATGGGTAAAGGTGAAATAAGGTAACATGAAGATTTCTGTATCCCAGAAGGTATGCCCCTTATAACCTTCTCCTGACAATCCTTTGGCTCCAATGTTCATGCGTTCATCATGACCGGGCGTCATCACGTGCAAATGATATTGAGCAAAGCGAACAGCCAACTGATCTTTAGGATTCATACTCTCAATCGTGATTGGATGCTTATCCCAAATCTCTTGCCATGATTGTGCCGATTGCTCGAGAAGTTGATCAAAGGTAAATTGTTCAAAATACTCTAGATTTTCTATAGCAATATCACGCATGGCTTTGATCGAGTGGTTTGCCAAATCATTATCAATAGATGTAAAGATATTGGCACGTTTTTCAATAGTTTCTGTGCTATTTCCTACTAGCTCAAATTTATAAATGCCGTAAAAACTACGTCGTCCCGTTTCTGGACGTTGAATCATATCCTTAGCTGAGAAATAATGTGCCATAGAAAGCACAAAGTCAATCTTAGAATGAGTGGTTTGTGGCATCATTTGAATGTATTTACCATCCACTAGACCCTTGTCCCCATCTGTAAAATGCTGACTTCCACTATTAGTAACCTGACCATCAATACCTGAACGTACTTCTAACTTCAAGGTTTGGTCTGTCAAGTTTTCAATCTTGACTTGACTTGCCATCAAGTGACGATTTTCCTTAGAGACAAAACGTCGGAATTGGAAACTCAAATGATAACCCTTATGCTTCCAAATGAAGTGACGTGTCAATTCCCCATTTTTGAGATTGAGCGTTTTCTTATAGCTCTCTACTACTCCTTTATTGAGGTGGAAGCGATCTCCATTGACATAAACCTCTATTTGCCACATATCAGGCACATTAGGAAGCTCTGTCACTTCATTTTCGTCAAAAGTATTAAAGGTCCCTGCAACAAATGTATTGCGTGTGGTATGGTTATACATTTCTTCTTCGGCACTACGTGTCCCCATATAACCGTTACCTAAACACATGATAGATTCTGTTTTACCTAGATAATTGGGATTAAACTGATTCTGTGAAATCGTCCAATCGCTGTATGATAGATATGTTTCCAATTTTTTGCTCCTAACAATAAATTATTTCTTAAAATTTTTATCAAAATAATGCTGATTACGGAAGACCAAGACAATACTTCCGAATAAATAAATACCTATAATCAATATAATTTTCACGTGCAATATCAGCCCTACTATCAATAAGGGCACACCATAAATTAAATAGGCTTTCAAATACCGTCTAGGCTCATAATCATTACGATAGAACCATGCGATAATATAAGCTACAACAATGGTTCCTATGAATAGAAACGCTAAAGGGAGTGTACTAAGATTTGCCATAAACAACCACCTGACTTTTTCCTATCCAATCATGCAAGAACTTACCACTCAAGGCATACATGATACAAGAGATAGAGAGAATAACGAGTCCTACCATGAAAGGCAGAAAATATAATAATTTCGCAAATTCTCGTTGTCCCACATCTAAAAAATTAGGAGAGGGCGTTTGAACTTTTAATCTTGCAAAGTATTTACCAATAGTGCGGCCTTCAAAGTTCGACACCGCAACCACATTATAAATGCAAAACATGACTGCTGAACTCAGACTAGCAAAACTGGCATTACTTTTGAATACAATTGATGCAAGAAACAGACAAGGCAGATAAACAACAATCAAATCAATCAGACTGCTCAGTCCCCTTTGTACGAAAAGCAAGCTCCTCATCTTTTTCTCCCAACTTTAAATGATACATTCTTATTATAATGCAAGCGTTCTCATTTGTCAAGGATTTATTAATTTTGAGCGACATTATTATTGATATTTTTATTTCCCAAATAAAAAAATCACTGTAAGGTGATTTTTATTTACTCAAGGCTTTCTTAGCTGTATCTGCTAATTTTTCAAATCCTTTTGGATCATCAATAGCGATAGCTGAGAGCATTTTACGATTAACTTCAACTTCTGCGAGTTTAAGTCCGTGCATCATTTTGCTGTAAGACAATCCATTCATACGAGCTGCCGCATTGATACGTGCAATCCATAATTTACGGAAGTCACGTTTCTTTTGACGACGATCACGGAATGCATAGTAATAAGAGTTCATTACTTGTTCTTTGGCTGTACGGAAGAGTGTATGTTTCGCTCCATAGTAACCTTTTGCAAGTTTTAATATACGTTTACGGCGTTTGCGAGTTGCAACGCTACCTTTAACACGTGCCATTTGTGTTCTCCTTTAATTCTTAACTTTTTAATGAAATTTTATTTTTCTGAATTGAATAAAAATTACTAGAAATTTGTAAGCAGTAATTTTTATATCTTAACGCATTGCCCACCTGCCGAAGTATTGCTTCAACAACGGTGATTGCTTAACGCATAGTCCACCTGCCGAAGCATTGCTTCAGCAACGGTGATTGCTCCTTAGAAATAATCAAAGATTATTTCATAGTCGCAACCATACGTTTGATACGGCGGAAGTCTCCACGTGATACCATAGAGGCTTTACGCAAATGACGACGTTGTTTTTTAGTTTTCCCGTGGAAACGGTGAGATGTGTACGCACTGAAGCGTTTCAATCCACCTGAACCAGTACGTTTGAAACGTTTAGCAGAACCACGATGTGTTTTTTGTTTAGGCATTTTTATTCTCCCTATTATTTTATTTTTTTCGATGCCATGTTCTAACGAGGACTTATTTTTAATGGATCCGAGAGCCATTCGCCTTATTGCTTTAGCAATTTAGCAAGAATGGACCAGCGAGGAACTATTTTTTAATGGGTCCGAGCTGTAAGAACATTTGACGGCCATCCATTTTAGCTTTTTGTTCCACAGTTGCAACATCTTTAGTTGCTTCTGCGAAATCATCAAGGACTTTTCTACCCACATCTTGGTGAGTAATCATACGACCTTTGAACCGAATAGAAACTTTGACTTTATTTCCTTTTTCAAGGAATTTGACTGCCTGACCTAACTTAGTATCAAAGTCATGCTTGTCAATAACTGGACTAAGACGAATTTCCTTCAAAGTAACTGTTGATTGTTTCTTCTTGGCTTCTTTGTCTTTTTTCTTCTGCTCAAACATGAATTTCGTATAGTCCATGATTTTTGCAACAGGTGGTTCTTGATTGGAAATCAAGACCAAGTCCATGTCCAAAGTTTCAGCTTGTGAGAGAGCGTCAGCAATAGGTGTTACCCCATGTTGTTCGCCATCTGCACCGATAAGTCGTACTTCCTTTGCATGAATTTGTTCGTTCATCAAAGGTTTACGGTTGTCTTGTTTTGCTATTTCTTTTCCCTCCTAATAATTTTGTTTGAAAAGAAAAGCGAGATACCGTCAATAGATACCCCGCTAAATGAATAAGTCCGTTATGAATCTTTCATTTGTCAGCCCAGAGCTATTGCTACTAAGGCGAGAAGCGGGTGCTTCTACTTTTCAACTTCTTTATTCTATCATGACTCCATTCATTTGTCAATTATTTTTGTATTTCATTTTAGTTTATTAGAAATAGATGATAAAATAATTGTAGATAATTAATATACAAAAGAGAGGAGGTTTACTATGACTAATAACATAAAATACAAGTCGTACATTTCAGGAAATATCATCATTATCAGTGATTCCGTTTATGAAATTCAAGCAGATAATACCCTGAAATCCATCTCAATTCCAAAATAAAAAGCGATGACTCGCTTTTTATGCTTCTTTTTTAACTTGTGCATCCGCTACAAGAATCAAGATACCTGAGATAATGTTGATGAAGAGTAATGTACATACTCCTAGAGCAGTGTGTTTTCTAGTCATATCACGTTGATTTTTGTGAATGCGGATAGTCATGGGAACAGTCCAACAAGCCATGATAATTACTGCAATGATGGCTGCTACTGGGTTTTGAATATTCAACAAAAAAGTTCCTCCTAGTGTTACCCAGTTAAGAATGGCTGCAATAAGATACATTGTGTTGTGTGAGTTAGAATTTTGATTTTCCATGATAATTTCTCCAATAATTTTTTTGTGTTACATACTGTATTATATATATATATATATTTGCAAGCCTCAGACAATAAAAAACAGCCATAACTACTGCTGTTTTATTTTTCCAAAAATTCGAGCACTTCTTCTATATCATTAAACTCAAAATCAGCTCTTCTCCCTTTTTCTTTGTTTATATAAGCTGTTTGTAATCCTAGTTTTTGAGCAGGTTCAATATCATGATCATATAAATCTCCAATCATCAAAGTCTCTTCTGCTTGATAATTTTCCTTTTCTAAGACATTTATAAAGGCACGCTCATCAGGCTTTGTAAATCCCGTCTCTCTCGATATATAAACAGGGCATAATCCTTCAAATCCATAAGCCTTAATTTTATCTCGCTGTTCCTTACTTTCACCATTTGATAGTATAGCAAATTGATACTGTTTAGAAAGTTCTTCCAGTCTTGCTCGGAGTTCAATATTCGGGCTTACAGTTTCTAGTAATTCAACCAAAAAATCATCAAAAAAATATTGGATAAATTCCTCTGTGTAAGACATATCAAAATGCTTCAACGTTGAACGTAACCGCTCTTCACGCATTCGTTCAATGGTCCATTCATGAGATAAGACTTTTGGAAAATATAATTCATCAAAATATTTGTATTTTTCCATAAAAGTATCTGCATCTACATTATCCTGTGCAACGACATCTTCAAAGAGTCGCCTATGGGCAATGTCCCAATATTTTTTGAAAGGAAAAAGGGTATTGTCCCAATCGAAAATTATATTTTTTATCTTACTCATTTTCCTTTTCTTTATTCTTTTTATTTTTACCTTGCAAATACACCATCAATATGGAAATATCTGCGGGATTGACACCTGAAATACGACTGGCTTGTCCTAGAGTTTCAGGATTAATTTTCTTGAATTTTTGTCGAGCTTCTGTCGCAATGGAATCCAAAGCATCCCAATCCATATTATCAGGGATACGTTTGGACTCTAAACGGTGCATCTTTTCCACTTGTTCCATGGCTTTTTTGATATAACCTTCATAGGTTACTTCGGTTTCAATCAGTTCAATAACTGTTCGGTCAATTTCTTGATCGGATTGTCCAATAAATCGGCAGACATCCTCATAAGAAACCTCAGGACGCTTGAGAAATTCAATACCTGTCATGGCATCTTTAATTATACCCTGTCCCATCGTTTTCAATTTTTCTTGAACTTCAGGCAAGGGTTTTAGTTTTTCTTTGTTGAGGCGTGTCATTTCATGCTCAAATTGAGCTTTTTTATTTTCAAAAATCAGCCAACGAGAATCATCCACAAGTCCAATTTCTCGTCCCCTCTCAGTCAATCGCATATCGGCATTATCATGACGGAGAATCAGACGATATTCTGCACGAGAAGTCAAGAGACGATAGGGTTCAAGCGTTCCTTTGGTCACCAAATCATCAATCATGACCCCTATGTAAGCCTCACTCCGTTTAAGTATAAACTCTGGTTTCCCTTGGATTTTCAGACTGGCATTGATTCCTGCTACCAATCCCTGACCTGCAGCTTCTTCATAACCTGATGTTCCATTGGTTTGACCCGCAGTAAAGAGACCAGAGATAAGCTTAGTTTCAAGTGTTGGACGAAGCTGATGAGGCAAGACCACATCATATTCAATGGCATAGCCTTGACGCATCATTTGTACATTTTCAAGTCCGGGAATCGATTGAAGCAAGTCAAATTGTACATCTTCAGGTAGACTTGTAGATAATCCTTGGACATAAACTTCTTCTGTATTTCGCCCTTCAGGCTCTAAGAAAAGTTGATGACGGGGTTTATCTGAAAACCGAACCACCTTATCCTCGATAGACGGGCAATAACGTGGACCCACACCTTTTACTATACCAGAAAACATGGGTGCACGGTGAAGATTTTGATTGATAATGTCATGACTAGACTCTGTTGTATAGGTCAGCCAGCAAGGGATTTGTTCTTGCAGATAATCTTCATCCTTAGAAAGATAAGAAAAATGATTGGGTGCTTTATCCCCCGGCTGTATCTCTGTCTTATCGTAATCAATAGATGAAGACAAAACACGAGGCGGTGTCCCCGTCTTAAAGCGTTCTATCTCAAAACCAAGTTGTCTCAGATTATCCGCTAATCCGACAGAAGCCAGCGAATTATTTGGCCCTGAGGAATATTTAAGCTCTCCGATAATAATTTCCCCACGCAAAGCTGTACCAGTTGTAACAATTACTGCCTTCGCTCCATATTGTAACCCTGTTGCTGTACGTACTCCAACAATTTGCTCGTTTTTTACCAACAACTCTTCAACCATACCTTGACGAAGAGTCAGATTTCCCTGATCTTCAACTGTTTTTTTCATGGTTTGAGCGTACAAATCTTTATCTGCTTGAGCACGTAAGGCACGCACAGCAGGTCCTTTACCTGTATTGAGCATTTTCATTTGAATATAGGTTTGGTCAATATTGACACCCATCTGCCCACCTAAGGCATCAATCTCACGCACCACAATCCCTTTGGCAGAACCACCAATAGAGGGGTTACAAGGCATGAATGCCAACATGTCAAGATTAATGGTCAAAAGCAGGGTCTTGCTTCCCATACGTGCAGAAGCAAGTGCAGCCTCCACTCCTGCATGACCTGCACCTACCACAATGACATCATAAGATTCTTGAAAATTCATATTTTCTCCTATTTTTCTCAAATAAAAAATCAAGACTACAGAAAAATACATGACATTTCACATATTTCTCGAGCCTTGACCTTCGAGTTTTATTCTTATATTTTATCGTAATTGAATCTTTTTTTCAATCTCTAGTCATCTCTCGTTTCATCTTCTTTCAGATTGTTACGGTTAGGACAGGATTTTTTTGGAACTTGACGAGATTTTTTCTCATAGGCCCATCGTTTCTTTTCTTGGGGCAATAACTGCCAATCTTCCAGTAATGCCAGACCATGATAATGTTGAATCATCTCGCCACACTCATCGCACCACTCTTCATCCCCAAGCTCCCAAAAGGCTGTTGTCAGATCATCTCTAGAAGTATATTCTGAGTGAGAATGGCTCATCTCTAACCACTGTGCCTTATAGCATTTGAGTGCGGGGTAAAAATCTTCAAATTCAAAGATTTCCGTGATGTCCTTTTTCCAATCATCAAAGAAATACCATGGCTCATTTAGCCCATACATTACGATTACTCTATACATTTTTTCCATTCTACAGCAAAATAATACATTTAGGAAATATTTCGCTTCTCAATCTCCTCTATAGAATACTGGCACAACTCCTCTAGGCGTTCTGCCTGCTCTGTTAAATGAAGATAACCTAGTACCGCTTCAAATCCAGTTGAGATACGATAGGTGACCACATCTGTATTCTTCGCTGATGTCTTAGAATGAGCATTACGCCCACGCTTGAAATAAATCGCCTCCTCATCTGTCAAGATATGAGCTTCCTCCATTTGAGAAATGAGAAAAGCCTGAGCTTTCGCTGATACATATTTCACAGCATTTTTCTGCAAATCATTGGGACGAGTCAATCCTTTTTCAAGAAGATACTGGCGAATAGCCACTTCATAAATGGCATCTCCGATATAAGCCAGAGCGATACCATTAAGTAATTCTGCATCTTTTCTTTTCATTCGTTCCTACTCTCTATGCCAACGCACACCTTGTGGTGTATCCTCAAGGATGATTCCCTGTGCCTTAAGCTGATCACGAATCTCATCCGAGCGAGCAAAATCTTTATTTGCACGAGCCATTTGGCGTTCTTGTATAAGTACTTCAATATCTGCATCAAGTGAGACTTCTTCTTCAAATGTCAGACCCAAAATAGTCAACACATCTTGGAAAAATTGTTTGACTTCTACTCCACCATTGCCTTGATTGACCCACGAAAGAAAATCATAAAAAACAGTCAGACCATTGGCAATATTGAAATCCTCATTCATGGCTTGTATAAAATCAGATTTGAAATTTTCTAAATCTGACAAATTCGCCTGATTTTCACTCAAATTCCGCCAAGCATTCTTTATCTTTTCTACGTTGTTCTCTGCATCCTGTAATGCTTCAGGTGTGAAATTTATAGGGCGACGATAATGTGTCGTTGCCAAAAAGAAACGCAAAACTTGTGGATTAACCACTTCAAGCATTTCATGAACCGTCTTGAAATTTCCTAGAGACTT
>Ga0123352_10006845_pt1 | contig 17536 bp, 9 predicted proteins | sample TergutLab28metaG_FD_89700 | JGI IMG/M metagenome (GOLD analysis project Ga0123352, IMG submission 89700) | Labiotermes labralis P1 segment gut microbial communities from Petit-Saut dam, French Guiana - Lab288 P1 | ecosystem: Host-associated > Arthropoda: Insects > Digestive system > Gut ... | reverse complement strand
GCATCTTGTGACACAATTGACAAAATAGGCCTGAGGATGACTAATCTATAGTCGAAACATGTAGCCTTATAATTACCTTGAGTAATAAAGTGATTGTGCTGACGTACATTATTTAATATTACATCACAGTCACTTGTTTAGTAAGAAGTTAATAATGGGGGGGACTGAAAAGTCGAGAGAAGAGCATCATAAGATTAAAATACAAATAAATAAGGGAATAAACGCGCTACGTGTGTGTAGAAATATTCCGAAATGTTCACACGAACATGGAGAAAAACCTCTGAAAATTCGACACAGGGTAAAGGGAAATAACACCCCATTGCGCAAGGACTTCGTCACATAATTAGATCTGTAGTGTCTGAAGTAGCCGGACTCAACAACTCACGTAACTGGTAGGCGCTCTCCTACTGCCATCAATTCTCAGGCCTCCTACACAAGAAAGAGCTTGATTATCTATTCTTAAGCATCTAGCTGAAAGCGATTTTTTGTAGCTTCTCAAGAGTTCTTCTCCCTAATTATATGTAATTTATTTACAGGTCTGAGGACTAACTACAAAAACACAGTCTGAGAAAATAACAGCGCGGCAGTTCGTCTATATATTCCCCACCTTTTACGGAATTCCAGAAACTGTACTTCCGACTTTACAAGAGTGTTTTACAGGTTTTCATCCAAGACAGATAAATTCAGCCAACATCTTGCCAACGGATCTTTTTATCCATGACGCAACAGCCCGTAGCGGACCAGGGTTTCCGCATTATCGAGGTTTCACGACCACACTTGCTAGGACTCCTCTGATCGAGTTACCAACCCGATACAGATATCTCCACCTGACAACAAACAATACTCACAAGACACAGACATCCATGCCCCAGGTGGGATTCGAAACCGCAATCCCAGCAATCGAGCGGCCGGAGACACACGCCCTAAACTGCACGGTCACTGGAATAAGCTGCCAACGCAATTATCCGTTTCAATATTGTAAATTCTGTTCGCTCCTGTCCTGAGGTCTCTCAATGTCACTGAGAATGTATACCTTACTTTCATACTTACGGTCAAGGGCAATTTGGATATAAATTTTGAGAGAAATACCAGCCCTATAAATACGTTTACTGTAATCTAATGAGAATATAAGGCATTAGCTAGAGATGTGAGTGGTTAATATTTGAATAAACCGTCATTCCATTAGAATAGACAGGTAAATTCGGTGTACGGTTCGTTGGTTCAAGTCTGCACGTACAAAATGCTCAACAGTGATATTTTGATGTACACATCGTGTCAGTGTGTAATGTGAGTCAATATTCAGTTTCCTCCCCCAAAACATTTTCAGACCATCTACGTGAGGTTAAATCAAGAGTGACAGGACTGTCATATTCACATTTCGTTATTACCAGAACAAACTCATGAGGCGGTTGTCATTTCATCGCGGTTTCAAGTCACCAGCTGTCTGCCCATATTCTGTTCTGTTTATCATACGGCGGGTGAATCTGCAATAAGTGGCAGGCGAAGGCAGTAGAAGAAGAAAGTATTCATTTTGCTTTGAGACCCCCTTGTTATTGGTAGCGACGTCTTCCATTTCCTGTCCTCTCTGTTGCGTGAGAGCGAGTTTAATCAGTGAGTAAGAAAGACGCGCACCCACACACACACACACCCACACACACACACACACACACACACACACACACACACACACACAAAGCTTGGCATTTGGTATTTCAAAATCCAATTTACTTTTCAATCACTTTAAATTTGCACGTCAGGAGCGGTCAATCAATTTTGGAGCTTCACAGCATGAAATGCAGTCGCCTCAAAAAGCCGCCAAGAAAACGGCTTTTATTTTTAACCGTACTCAAAATTAATTTAAATTAAATATCAGCCCCCAACTCTGAGGTTTGACAACAAAAATTCCGAGGAACGTGTTTGTTCCAACTTCAGGTTAGGCCTACTTGAACAATGTTCAAAACAATTTGCAATCTAAAAATTCATCAGGTAGTGGAATCTGCAGAAATATATGCATATATATAAAAAAAGGTAAAGTTTTCCCGTTACAGGCCTGGTGTGGCCCAGAGGGTGGGTAGAGGTATAGCTCTACTCTTCCACGATCGCGGCACTAGAAGGGGTGAGTGGTCAGCAGCACGCCCCGGCCGCACTTTACTCCCGGAAAAGACCAGTTACCCATTGTACAGGAGGCTGGGTGGGCCCCAGGGCCGGTCTGGACGGGCGGAAAATCTCGTCCTCACTGGGATTCGATCCCGGACCGTCCAGCCCGTAGTCAGTGGCTATACCGACTGAGCTACCCGGCCCATTATACACACACACACACACACACACACACATATATATATATATATATATAAAGGCTTACTTTCCATACTGACTAAAGTCATATAGGCCAATTTCTTATTCAATGACTACAAATAAAGAACACAATATTAAATATAAAATTTTTATCAAATAATTTCCGACAATAGAAAGCTTCCAACGTAAATTTTCGTACCAAATATACCTCAGGCAATACGTAATTTACAATGAAACATATTTACTAAATAATGAGTATTATTAAATACATTATCGACATATAAAACCTTGATCTCCCTCAGAAAATCGGAATACACAGCCAACTTTGTAGCTGCACCAAATACACATCAGACAATGGACAAAGAATATCGCAATTCCTATATAAAATGTGGGACAGAAAATGGGCAAAATCAGTACTGTTAACTACGATCCAACGAACTAGTAACTTTTACATATTTTTATATATGACGGATAATGAAGCAAATCTCACCGTATGTTGCAGGAATGACAGAGACAGGTTCTCGATCTAAGAAAATTTCGATTCACGTCACAAAATCCACTGTGTTAACTCGTTAGATCTACGTCTAATTCTGAAGGGGAACTAACACATTTCCACATGTTTACCCTCGAACCGCAGTCAAAAGAAGAAAAAAGCCGTTACATATAGAATGTTGTGATTCTAAGACACCAAAGATTTCTCATCTTTTGAAGTAAGGCGTCAAAGGTGAAACTTGCTCTCGAACATTGCTTAAGGGTTAAAACATCGACAGAAAGAAAGTAAAAATAAACAAGTAGGAACGGAAATAGAAGAAAACAAAAGAAAGGAACAAAGAAGGAGCGATTCGATATTCCTCTGATCAATGGCAGAAACTTCCAGGCATATTGGTTCAATGATGGATCGCTGTTTTGCAGAATTATATTAAACCATAAATTCAAGAGTTGTAACAGTAAAGAAGAAAACTAAAGGCACCGTGGTTGTAGCAGATGAAGCAAATTCAAGAAACTCTACTACATTTAGGTTACTTCATTTTTTTCCACTGCCTTAATCCAGCTATCAATCGAACGAATTATAGTCCAACAGCTACACACATATCTGTTCTTTATTTTCGTTGGAGCGAATACAGCAACAGATTCCCCATGAAATTAGCTTCATATCAGAACAAAGATGAGTGCTGTTTTTAGTACAGGCCAGGCAGATAAATTGTTTAAATCGCCTCAATATATGTGATATTTAATTACATGCATCATACTAGCATATGATATATTTATTAACATTCATATTACACAGCCTTTAATGCGTAATAAGCTTTGTGGGTCCGTTCGTATGGAATTTTAGGATTGTGTGGTTATTTACGTAGGATTATACAGAACAAGTTGGTAAACGCAAGCAGGACGAGACACTGATGGAACATTTGCTCGATTATTGTCCCCAGCTTCCATGCATAGGTAAAGGTAAAGCAATCCCTCTACACGCCTCTTAAGGGCCCAGAGGTTTCCACGAAGTTGAGCTCCCAGATTTCGAGACAATCAGCACATTAAGGTGGTAAGGTTGTCAGTCCTACGCACCGGCCACCTTTACTCCAGAAGATATTTCTCGTATTAATTTCTGTTAGAGCCTGAGTCAACACCAGGAGCATAGTACAGTCGGAAGGATCATGTCAATGAATAAGTCTAATGATCCCGCGAAGTTCCGGCTTGCAGCGCAGTGCCTCAGTCAACTGCGCCAACAAGTGTTCTAGTCTACTGACTCCTAAGTTCTTGGATAATTCCCAGACAGACGCTAAAATGCAAGTGTTGTAAACAACACTCTAATATATCTCCAATTTCAACCAGACATTTAAACCTACAACCATTATCGATACTCCAAAAACGTCGACATATTTTAAAGGGCAGGCTCTAAATATATCATGTCCGACTGTTCTGTTTCGACCTCAACTTGATCGCTCATTTCTTTCTGCTGAAATTAGTAACTGAAGCAAATATATGAAAAAGAAAACAGAAAGACGTTTTACGTCGCATACTGAATTACTGAAGGATCTGCTGGCGAACTGTGTCCAAAGACGCTGCATAATCTGAGCAGGGTAGCTTTCCACAACTTTCTTTACCCATAGACCGAAAATGACCTTTACAATCCCAACCATTAACTAACACGCTGAGGAAGGGCATATTTTTAAGTTCTAAATACCAAAAGGTCACCCTTGGAACTCTCAGACCAGTGCTCCGTAAGTATCATCCCTGATGTAAAGTCTTATGGAACATTTCAAAATTAGCTTTTCTTCCCAATGTTGAATGGAAAATATTTAAGAAAGGATTTATTATTCATTTACCATAAGTTCTCTCTTTATTGCACAGACATAATCCATCTAATGTGGCGCGCGGTCTAAGGCGTAGGTCTTCGGCAGTTCGACTGCTGGGATTGCGGTTTCGAATCCCACAGAGGGAGTGAATATCTGTGTGTTATGTTTGTTGTGTGCTGTGTGTGGAGTGACCTTTGCGACAAGCTGGTCAATCCTTCAGGGGAGTCCTACTGGGTGTGTATAGTGTGCGTGGGTGTGTGTGTGTGTGTGTTTGTGTTTGTGTGTTTATGTATGTGCGTGTGTGTTTGTGTTTGTGTGTATGTGTTTGTGTGTGTATGTATGTGCGTGTGTGTTTGTGTTTGTGTGTTTGTGTGTGTATGTATGTGCGTGTGTGTATGTGTTTGTGTGTGTGTGTATGTAAGTGCGTGTGTGTTTGTATGTGTGTTTGTGTGTGTGTGTGTTTGGGTGTCTGTGTTTGTGTGTTTGTGTTTGTGTGTTTTTGTGTGTTAGTGTGTGTGTTTGTGTGTGTGTTTGTGTGTGTGTGTTTGTGTGTGTGTTTGTGTGTGTGTTTGTGTTTGTGTGTTTGTGTTTGTGTGTGTGTTTGTGTTGTGTGTTTGTGCGTGTGTGTGTGTTTGTGTGTGTGTGCGCTTGTGTGTGTGTTTGTGTTGTGTGTTTGTGTTTTTATGTTTGTGTGTTTTGTTGTGTGTTTGTGTTGTGTGTTTGTGTTTGTATGTGTGTTTGTGTTGTGTGTTTGTGTGTGTGTGTGTGTGCGCGCGCGTGTTTGTGTGTGTGCTTGTGTGTGTGCTTGTGTTTGTGTGTGTTTGTGTTTGTGTTGTGTGTTTGTGTGTGTTTTTGTTGTGTGTTTGTGCGTGTGTGTGTGTGTGTGTTTGTGTTTGTGTTGTGTGTGTGTTTGTGTTGTGTGTTTGTGTTGTGTGTTTGTGTGTGTGTGTGTGTGTGTATATATAACTTAGTGTAGTCTAGGGTCCACAACAATAAGGAGTCCTACGCCATATTTGAGTTTTCGCGTCACAGAAAAAAGAAATTTTATCAATCGAATTGAACAAGAGATGTTACTGTAAAGAAATGCAGTAAATACATTTTCCACGTGTGTTCTCCGAATTTTGAAAAAGTTACTGGATTTTAAATTTATTTATTGAAGATATATTATTTCCTTGCATAACTAATCGCGCTATAAAAACTAACTTTGTTCAGCCAGAAATTAATTTCGTTTTTCATGAACTTCAAAACGCGGACGTGAACAACTTTCGCGTTACGTAAGGTGAGGCGATGTTCCGGCAGTTCTTTAATACCGCGCCATGCACAGCAGGTTGGAGTGAATGTGTATTTCCACTTTTTAAGCTTCTGCTCCGAACAGAATTTCAATTCCGTCTACTGTTATTTCCATGATTAACAGTGTGAGGTAAAATGTCCCCCCCCCTAAACTACCCCCCCCCCCACCACACACACACACACACACGAACATCTGCACAATGCAAGGAACAAACACACGGCTAAATGGCAAACAAACATTTCTTTGCCACATTCGTTAATTTTCAAAAGTGGAACTTATCTTAAGCCAGATTAATTCAGTCACCTGAGATTAATTTTAATTTTACAGCCTGGATAGCAAAGTCAGAATAGAGACTAGGCATATCGGGTGGAAAATCCGAGGTTTGAAGCATAGAAGGGACAAAGTTTCCTCAATTCTGCTGAAAGTATAGACAGTCTGTGCGACTGCGAAATGCTTCCTATTCTATCGGGAACGGAGTTTTGTGCCAGTGATATAGGAGACGGGACTTGAAGATGACCATTCACCTCCATTTAGTGCCAAGGTTAAAAAAAGAGATGAGGGATATCTATAATCTCCCCTCCATGTGCCTTCACAGTCTGGATAGGAAAAATCTCACCTTTACTTTCCAAGGAACACAAACGTGCCTTAAGTGACTTAATTCCTTGATTTTTACACACTAAACTTTTGTGTAATTGTACATGTCACCCACTTGTTACGTAATTTCTTGTTGACAGTTTTTTACTTTATTAATAATTGCCCAACGAGATATAACACAAAGCAGTCTATTTATTATTCTGTAAGTTCACTCTACATGTTTCGGGCGTCAACCAAACCCATCATCAGGAGTACACAAAACTGTAACTACAGCCTCCAATATTGGTCATATTTTTTGTGTGCAGCTACCTCCCTCCAACGTGGCCAACTTGGCCAACTTGGCCATGTTGGAGGGAGGTAGTTGCAGTACCGGAGGCTGTAGTTACAGTTTTGTGTACTCCTAATGATGGGTGTGGTTGACACCTGAAACATGTAGAATGAACTTGCAGAATAATAAATAGACTGCTTTGTGTTGCATCTCGTTGGACAATTATTAATATAGATCAGCGATGCACGGGACCATAAACATAAAATGTTTTTACTTGTATCGATACGACCTAATAACTGACGTAATATACGCCTACTTTTAAACCAATTCAAAGAAACAGCACATTATATATGGCATACATAAATTTATTTCACTGCCATAATGGATTTTTAGTATAAAAAATTACACGATACCTGTAATTCGTGAAATAACGAAGAGTTGAGAACGTTGATTAGGTAAGTGCATTTGTGGTACAGTAAATTTAAAATAATACAAAGGAACATAAGTAAAATCACAATATTGCAGAGAACGTTCTGTCAGCAAAGGCTGTACTTTTTCTCAAAAGTGACGAAGCAAAATTAAAACAGGAAAGGCAATGTACATAAAAACGTGACATTGAAGCACGTGCATGCAACCATTGTTGCAGTGAAATAGCAATAAGTACTATATATTCTGATTGTGTGTCCGTAGCCTTGGGTATCTCGCATGCAATGCGCATGCGCCATATTGTCATCTGTGGCCGGTTTGACCCTATTATATTTTTCCACATTTTTGGAAAAAAAAATTTACTGAACATAAAATTTGTGTTTTGATTCTTCCTACAACTTTCGTATTAAACACTTATTGTAAGAAGGGTTCAGGGAAGTTTTATCATTAAATGTAAAGAGATCTTCATATAATTCTAATAAAACTTGAATTTTCGCTGTAGGTTTTCGAATGAGTTCAAATACAAAGTTTTACGTAAGTCTGCCTAGCAGGAGCGGAGATTATCCACGCAGACAGACATACAGACAGACATGAAGAAGTTAATGATCGCTCTTCGAAATTTTGCGAATTGCGCCTAAAAACAAAGGATCGCGTAATTCATTAAGCATACGTGACAGTAAATGGAAAATATGCTAATTCACCGGTTTCTAGTCCACTCCACCTCGTACGTACACAGACCAATAACTAAACATTATTTGCACTGCCAGAACAGGATGAAATGATTTCCTGGATTAGGTAAAATTTCCATCTTTCTTTTCTGTCTTATAAGCACTCTAATTTTGTTCTTTACTTCAGGACGTTTTATTTACTAATCAGATTCAAAAGTTCAAAAACACAATGTTGAAGTTAGGAAAAATGTTACACGGCCACTGGATTTTCAGACTTTGTTGAACTTCTAATATCCCGAGCAGAACACAATGTTTTGAAATCCGAATGTGTATCCTTCCTCAGGTCGACGGCGACATCTTTCCATTCTGGCCCGTCCAACAGACGCTCTGTCAGTGAAGCGTAAAAAAATTATTTCAGGAGGAAACAGTTCTAACTTTCCGAAATATTACGTTATGTTAGGAACACTAGGCGATGTACGAGGTTCAGAAGCTCATTAATAGCGCATGCAACAAATTTATCTTTACCAGAACCCTTTACAATAGAAGATAGACGTCTTTAAGATGAGGCGTACAGCAGATGCTGCAATCCGTGTTACAGCCCAGCGATGCGTTCACGTACATAGCCCTTAACTATGAGTATCTGGTACGGAATGAAACTGACACAACACAAAGTTTAAAACAAAAAAAGAAACCTTATTACCAAAATGTGAAATTTTATCCATGAGCGTTACTCGCATTAAATCCTAAAACACAATATTCGATTCTCGCCCGTTTCTGAAATATCTGTGCTTGTTGCTAGAAGACCATTACGCTTTATCTATAATGCATATAACGACCTACGTTCACTTGTGTTTCCTTCCTTGAGGACCGTTTAAACGATAAACTAATCACCATGCGCAGACAAGGCAGTTAGTAATACAAAACCACACACTGCAAGCAGCGCGTCGCAATTCATTTGTGAAGGTTTCGAAAGTAAAATAGCCTGCCGGTGGTCGATCAGTCGTAGGAATGTCATTTGATACTTTAATTAATCTTGACATTCCTACAAAAAAAACAAATTAAACCTGTAGGTCACATTTGTGACAAATCCATGTCAAAGTGTTAAAAGTGAAAGGTTATTAAATAAAAAATTAAATTTGATAGGAAATTCTCATCCGTTAGGTTGATTAGAACTTGTGTCGAATCCAAATCCCTTTGAGCGCTTTCATCGAACTGGAATTACTCTACGTTGGTTGACGTGTAACGGCAACTGTCGGGTCATTTTGACCTATCGTGCGTACATTTTAGCATCGCTGGCACTGAAAGGCTTCTCGCTGCGTGGCAAGAAATTTGTTGTAGCCCGAGGGCTACTGAAGGTAATAAGGAGATGGGTCATATAGAGAAATGGCTGTTGCGAGAAGACGTCGGGAAATCTACTTTATATAAGAACAATATGTCTTGAAATTCTAAATTAAAATCACTTCCCTTCAGCTTCTTTTTTCACTAAACTGTTTTCTTACATTCGATTTCGTCTCTTCTTCCTATCTTATTACCACTGACCTTTGTTACGGTGAAGCATTTAACTGCGTTGGTCGTCCACAAGCGTTCGTTTCGGAAGGCATCATTTTGAATAGAGGGCTCTCACGTGCTTCATTACGCGGGAAGTGTGTGTGCCCATGGAAATGTCGTGAGAATTAGATTACATATATATACCGGGTAGTTCAGTCGGTATAGCGACTGACTATGGGCTGGACGGTCAGGGATCGAATCCCGGTGGGGACGAGATTTTCCGCCTGTACAGACCGGCCCTGGGGACATCCAGCCTCCTGTAAAATGGGTACGGGGTCTTTCCCGGAGGTAAAGTGCGGCCGGGGCGTGCTGCTGACCACTCACCCCCTTCTAGTGCCGCAGTCATGGAAGAGTAGCCGCCGTCTGGGCCACACCGGGCTTGTAACGGGATCACTTTACTTTTAACTTATAAGAAAACAAGAATTTGTGCATTAAGTTGGACAGTTGCTAAGATTACACTGAGATGCACGGTCAGCAAAACATAAAAAAAACTCTCTTTGTATTCTTACCTGATTTCGGCTTTCATATAAATATCATACTGATTAATAAATTAGCTCTTTGATATTGTAATTTACTATGCACTTTTGACTAACGTATGTTTCTACGTTAAAAAGAGAATTCCTTTGTCCTAATAATCTCCCTGAAGATGGCTAAAGATAGCCGAAACAAGCAGTAAGCTACACCAAATAATAATAAAATTGTACATTGTTATTATATTGTAATTATTACATAAAATATAAATTGAACATTCGGGTTCAATGAAGTACGTTCAGTTTCTTGACTAGCAGTAGAAACGTGAGCTGCTGAGGAATGAATCTGCAGCAGTGAGTTTGTTTGCTACGGTCAGCAGCGCGCTCTCGTAATGTGTTGGGTAGGGAGAATAGGGAGCTGGGTAAATACAAAACAGAACGGCAGTTACAATCCATTCCTTGACGAGGAACAGTTTACTGTAGCTTGTAAGGTCTATAGCTTTGCTACAGTGGCTTACTGGTCAGACTAGTAGGACTTCGTTTTGCTGGTGGTGATGAGAATTTTTTTTCGTGCATCGACAGAAGCTGATGTTGTTTGGTGAGACAATTTTTTTTAATGAGTAGGTTTTTGGAATGGTAGGTGATGAACATGGGGAAAAAACTGTTGTGAAGTTGTTGGGAGATCAGTTGGTACGGTCAGGTACGGTCAGGTACCCTGTGAATTATTGCCATGTGGGTACTAAATGTACAGTAAAAAATGCTATAGCGTAACGGGCCAGGATTTAGTTACCAGCAACGTCGGCAAAGTGCCAAAACTGGATCTGTCTGCCTCCCTTTTCCACTCCCCTCAAACCACCCGTGAAATAAAAAAAAAAGTAGTTTTTCATCAAGGGGTAACATACAATAGCACACACCCCTTCTTTCTCTGACTACCCGAACCGTCCCAAAAGCTGCCCCAATGAACCTCGCCACGCCCCTGCCCAGACAACAGCACGTAAAATCAAAACTCGCACATTTGCTTTGAAATAGGAAACGGCTTGATATTAGTACAGCTATGTCTGTTTAATTTGCGCCCGGAATATGATCGTTGAACATAAATTATTCCGTCCTTCTATGCTGGACATAGCATATTTCTTCTTCTGCTCCATTTTAAAATTCATACACACCACGATAAACCCTTTGTACGAAACAGACGTACACATAAAGTACAACAAAACTTTGAAACTCACTCAACTTCATAATCTGCATTTATACATGCATTGTGTGTATTGTATTTCACACAGCAAAATGAGAAAATTGTCTAATTCCGCAGAACATTTGCTGGACTGATTCGCAACGCAGGTCATGGAATGCTACTGAAACCAGGAATAAGCAATTACAGTGAGATGGTAGAAGGTGGGGTAGGGGGGGGGGTAAAAATTCATGTCACACCATTGCTGGGAAGAAAGTCAGAGAGGGAATTTAGGCTGCAAAAACAGAGGAGAAACTCAAGCAGGAATGCCAGAGAGGAACGTTTTTAACAGGAAGTCGAGTTAATCTAGAAAGTGAGGGAGTATAGTCAGAAATAAGAGACAGAGGGGAAGGAAGGAAAGTCAGAGATGAATGTTAGGCGCAAAAGCGAGAAAGTGAAATAAGACAGAAAACTGAGGGAAGAAAATGAAAAAGGGAAGGTGCAATGGGAATTTGTTGTGTGTTTGACCGTGCATCATCAGTATAAATAATGTAGAGGAACCAACTAGATGCAACAATAACAATTTATAGATCTTCCAATCAACTCAACATGTTTCGGGCAATTTTTTTGCCCATCCTTACGAGCGCAAGACTGTGATTTTGCAGCATGTGGTATAATGCACCCAAATTGTTGTCGGATTATGTCCGTGCCGCCACGCTGCAGACCACCGACCGACAACAATTTGGGTGCATTATACCACACGCTGTAAATCACAGTCTTGCGCTCCTGAGGATGGGCAAAAAATTGCCCGAAACATGTTGAGCTGATTGGAAGATCAATAGATTGTTACTGTTGCATCTAGTTGGTTCCTCTACATTATTTATAGTGCAATGAGAAAGTTAGATAGGAACGGAACGGCCAGCAGAAGGGTCACGCGAAAGGGTTTAAGTGAATGGGTGAGCCATGAAAGGCAGAGAAGAAAACGGACAAATCTTGAAAGAAGTGGATCCGAAGCAGAGACTGGCTAGCAATACACTATCGATTACAATATCGATCACGGACCCTCAGTGAGTGTTTTAAGTACAGTTTAAAGTAAGTTAAATGGCTACTTAATGTTCAGAATAATTGGCTGCGAATTTAATTGGTGAAACTGGTAGAAATATATTACTAAGCCTAAGGTATTATTGATAGCTGGAAAATAGATTTCAGATTCGCAGTTTCCTGTTGAGATTAATGTTTTGTAGATTTGTGTTACGATTCTCGCCGACGTTTGAGGTGGTAATGAAAGCCTCTCGGTAAATTACACTAGATCACAGTCGTAAACTGTTTCTTGATCTATCCCATCCTTCCCCACTTCTGCATTAGTCAAAGTCTTGATCACAGACGGTGGCAGAAATTCTCTTCTTTTTATCTCGAACAAAGAAAGCAAGGATCTAATAAGACTGGAACAGGCATTCGCAACTTAAGCACTTGTAAGACAACAGACTACCCTCTGAACTTGGAACTGGGACCAGCCGAATACATCAGATTCTAAAATGTACATTTTTACACAAATATTCGAAAAGCATCAATATATTTATTTTGATAGACAGACGTAAAATGTATAAGTTTATAATAGATTTAATAACAAGTTTTATAATTTTATGTTCATGGGACCGTGCGTCGCAATTCTATGTCAATAAATGTCCAACAAGATGCAACTTTCCCACGATAGTGACAGGTACCAACAACAGTTGGCCTGTACCAGATGCTGTAGATACAGTTATTTGTGCTAATGATGATGGGTGGAGAAACCACCCGAAACATGTAGAGCAGTTTACAGATAAAATAAACTGTGTATAGTTGCATCTTGTTGGATATTTATTGGCATGTTTAGTTTTATAATCTTATTTAATTTTACACCATGCTACTCCTGTATATGTATGTATGTATGTATATATGTATGTATGTACATATGTATATATGTATGTGTGTGTGTGTGTGTTTGTATTTATGTTTGTATGTATGTATGTATGTGTGTGTATGTATGTATTTATGTATGTATGCATGTAGGTATGTATGTATGTATGTATGTAAGTAAGCAAGGAAGTAAGTAAATATATATTTATATAATACCAAATAATGTAAGAAAATTCAGTCATAAATTTCTCGAAGTTTTCTGAGAGATATTTACAAACACTTTAGTAATATTCGTAACAAATTGTTACATTTTATAGTGCACAGTGACGGACACTTGCAGCAAACACCCTAACCCTCCCAACAACGATAATTTTTCTCGCAACTGAGCAGTTCGTACGAACCTCACGTTCCGTAACTGAAAGATAATACTATCATTAAGCACTATGTTAAACGTGCAGCACTTCAAGAAGTTACTAGCCGGCTTCTCACCGTGTTGCCTTGGTTTCGATCTGAGAGCAATATATTTGGGATTTGTGATAGACAAAGTGGCACTGGACCAGGAGTTTCCCAGAGTAAAACAACTTTCCCTTTCCCATTAAGATTCCGCCAGTGCGCCATATTTATTCAGCTATCATCTGGGGTTCGTGAAGTGGGCTCATCTGGTGGCGGTACTAAGGGATTCAGTCTTCCCACACAAAGAATAATAACGAAGGCAATGTTGCGACTTGTCAGACTCCTGCACAAAGAAGACACTCTCTACTCACGTAATTAAAAATTACAATATAGATGTTTAACTAGAGACAAGTGTTTGGCCAAGCACAGTTTCTGATCTTGCTGTAAAATGGCCATTTAACTGAAATAGAAAAAACCTAGAGATTGTAAATAAACTCCAACTAAATACCGCCACTGGACGCGATCCATATCTAGTTCCATCATATTCCCAACCCCACAATAAATTACCCTACGATATTTTCCAACCACGCCCTTTGTGTACCAAGTCAACTCTTTAACCTTTTAAAGCCCACTGGTTACGTGATGCACCAACAAGTTTAACATTCAACAACTCTACGCTCTGCCCACATTGTATTTATAAGTTTTATATTTATCTGAGAACAAACAGCGACTTGTGACTCTTACAGCATAAACTGATTTGTTTTTGTAACCAAGATGAAAAGTGTTTACAGCGCGGTACGGACTGGGTCTTTAAATAAAGCGGTCTGCGCTTCGTCTTTAAAGGGTTAAACACAACTGTCACCATTCGTTACGTATTTCTTATATCCCTTGTATGCCCAAACAACCACAACCCAAATTTCGTATGTTTAACAGTTCTAGCCCTCAGTCTACTCGTTCTAATATTTTCACGGTTTTGTCAAAACGTTTAGCAGGATATACAGATAAACAATGAATTAATAAGATAGGGCATTCCAGTTCAATAGAATAATACTTATAAAATTCTGAATCAAAATGTATATTATAATAATGTGAATGGCATTACACACTGCAGTACAAAAGTGTACACATCACTGAATTTTATATACATGGGTTCGTGCATCGTGAATCGAATTTAATAATTGTCCAAAAAGATGCGACTGTATTCAGTTTATTACATTTCTGTAGGCAGCTCTACATGTTTCGGGTGTTGACGTCCATCATCAGGAGCTCGTACAGCTGTAATTACAGTTTCTTGTATTGATTAACCGGATCTACTACGGTATGTATTCCTACCTACTGTACGATACACATAAATCAGTTCCAACTCAACAACGAGAGCGGTTGGTAGTAGACCCGGTTAATCAATACCAAAAGCTACAATTACAGTTGTGCGAGCTCCTGATGATGGGTGTCAACACCCGAAACATGTAGAGCTGCCTACAGAAATGTACTAAACTGAATAAGTCACATATTGTTGGACAATTATTAAATTAAATTTATATATATCCCTTTTCACAGTATGTAAATTTCAAGTATTACTTAGCATGTTATACTAAAGGTGCCCATTGTGCACTATTTAATGACAATATATGTAGCTCAAGGAGAATATGAGACTGAGTAGCACATACAATTGAAGATAATGAGTGTTAATAAACTTCCATAAAATTTATCCTTTTCATCAGATACAGACGTCTGAGCATGGCAACGAAATTCTCATTTCCATGAATATTACCTTCATAAATATTGAAGCAATGCAGAGCACGGTCACAATATTAGCGGGCTGTAATGCAAGCCACGTACACTCCACAACATGCGACCCAAATGATTATACTACAGACAATCTGGCACAAACCAGAGGAGTCATTACTTAGTAATTACTCACACGTAGCCACACACCACAATGGTACAGCAGTGTATAGCACTTATTGTGCGTGGGGAGCAGGGTGTGAGGGGAATTAGAAGCTAACCAAGGAATTTACTAATTACATTATTTCAAAACTAAGTCGTTTGTAACCTGACCCTTTCATTTATTAATTTCATAATTAACTCCGGCTTTATACCTAACTTACAGAAGAACTGTAATTTGAAAAGTAGGTAATAAATTGACAATCAAGCTAAATGAATATGTGGTAAATGCATATTCTCGAATCTAATCCGCACCCCAATCTAATCCACACTAGTTTTTGCCGATTTCTTATACGAAAAAAAATGTTAGTTCCCTATGCTAATCCGCACCTTTCCTTCAACCGCCCCTTGCCTACAAGGCAGACTGATTGAATAATACTGGATGTTACCAATACTTTAACCGTTATCCGACTAACGCGCCGTGTGTTAAGTGGCCATTTAACTGCCAGCGGTACAAACGCACCACAGCTGATTAGCGCTGCGGCCATTTAAATGCTTCTTACATTCAAGTAGTGGCAAAGAATTATAGCCCCACAACTTAACTCCACATTATATAATGGTTTGTGGTCAGATTCACGCTCCGGCCACTTTACCCAATTATGTCCATATGCACCTCATGAATAAAGCGCTTCGCACTAGTTTTTGTCGATTTCTTAAATAAAAAAAAAAGTTAGTTCGCGAATCCAATCCGCACGCGATTCTAATCCGCATCTGATTTTTTAGCTCTCTGAAACTGTAAAAAGGGTGCGGATTAGATTTGAGAATGTACGGTATTATCTGTCAAATATGACGGTAAATGATTAACGGGGTAGACAATTAAGCAACTGACTAATTAATAAAATCCTTAAGCCCTAACTAAATAACTTACTGACTGAAAGACTAAACAAATAACAGAACAGCTTTGGTAACAAATTTTATACAGTTCATTGAAGCAGTACGTAAATTTGCAGCCCATAGGTATAACATTTAACTAAATAAATACTAAATTAAAAGATTTATTACATATTGCAACAATTATTAATTAATTTAACTTAATTACGAACTAATAGAATCATAAAATAATTAACAGGCTAAGTTCGGACTGACTGTAAATAACGAAACCATGTGCAGTCACCACTTCGCTGAATACCGCACACACTCACTTCCTGCCCCAGTCTCTCACAGCTAGTACCTTACTCTCTCAGTCCCAAGCATACTAGTACCGTACCCTCTCGGTCCCAAGCATAATAGCACTTTGATTTCTCAGTCCCAAGCATAATCAACTCAGCTTAAAATACCCGGTGCATTCAATACTATTTTCTCATTAATTTATCACCCAAGCGGCATAATTCGAAGGTGTGTGCCCGACAAAGGATCTCCACGCAGTTGTTTTTCCCACTTGAAACGTCCAACCATTCGGCTTCCTTTCACAGTAGCAGCAAGATCTACAAAAGGTCAAGTTCCTCGTTGCGCAACTTTTATTGCCCGCAGTTGGCTTCTGCTTTTCACGTCCATAAAAAACAGAGACGGCAGATAATCTGGTGCATTTTCCTGCTGAATGGTGATAACTGGCTACCAGACTAAACAGCAACATGATCAGTGTGTATATTACATATTACATATTACATATCTGGACGATGTATCATGTTTCTGTATTCTGGTGGCGAAGTAAGTGCATGAAGGCCATGCTCCGAACGTGGGCTATTTCTTTACTTTGGTTTGGTTTGTATAATAACATTCTTATTAGAGTCTATTATTTTTTTCCCCTTTGTGGCTTCGGCTTAAATAGAGTAAGTGAATCACCACAGACTAGACTGTGATGTATTCCATTCAATCCCAGGCCCTCCTGATTCAATAACAGGATATTAACTAAAAATAACAAAAATATCTCATTTATATGGAAGTATAGGAAAAGTGTAATCTAAGAGTAGCTAGCTACCGCATACATGCCGGTAAGGAATGATGTAATTAACGATTAAAACCAAGAACAAACGGTACAGAAATTGGCCTGCAAAATAAAGGGTTTATTATTAATTTTTTCCAGTTCTTTTTCTTAATTAAAGACATGCCGGAATTCTGAAGAGATAATTGAATTTTTTTCCTTTTAAGTTCCTGTTCTACTTAACGGGTCTTTTGAAAATCGCAAGACTTTTCTTTGTTACATCGTGCGTGTTGTCGAGTCACTCAATTATTATACCAACTAATGCACTTATATAAAATGTACACATTAAAACACTAAAACTGCTCCGACATGTTTCGATCCTAAGACCATCATCAGGGAGCTGTATTTCTT
>Ga0123352_10006844_pt1 | contig 17538 bp, 17 predicted proteins | sample TergutLab28metaG_FD_89700 | JGI IMG/M metagenome (GOLD analysis project Ga0123352, IMG submission 89700) | Labiotermes labralis P1 segment gut microbial communities from Petit-Saut dam, French Guiana - Lab288 P1 | ecosystem: Host-associated > Arthropoda: Insects > Digestive system > Gut ... | reverse complement strand
TTCGCTTTTCATTGCTTGCAGGGAGAGGCTTTTGTGGACAAGTTTATGAACTTTTGTTTGTACAGATCGAGCGCCGTCTTAAACATCTCGTCCAACAGGACGCTCTTGCATCTTAAGTGGGGCAGCCAGTTGTGGTTTGACCGCGCTCCTAACCACAGGCCGACTGGAACCAATTGGCGCTGGGTGTGCTTTGTTTAATGGACACGCTGTAAATAACGAATGGTGACTTGCTCGGGGGGAGCTGGACCTTGTGGTAGTCGAGCGGTCTATTGATGCTATTCCAGTTCGAAACATAAACAGTAAAACAAGAAGTTCTAAGAAGACCTTGTAACACTTACCTTCAGACCTGTGCGGTGAGGCAGTACAGTAAATCAGCGGTTTTGCTGCCAAAGGCGTGACGAATTTAGGACACTGTCCGTCATCTGAAGCTAAACAAGACCGTGACGTTCCGACAGTTTCCGAAACTTCACGCACGCCTCTGACCATGTACTGTCGTCTGACTCTTTCAGCCCACAATTTCAGCTAATACGTAGAATTTAAACCACTACGTTAAATTTCCCAGTCAGTGCCATTAGCATTTTTTTTTGCCTAAATTACAAAGAATCTGACTAAAACTCTTGGAACCTAATTTCCTGCACAGATCTATCTATTACTAGATCCGGGGTAGCGCAGTAGGTACAGTGACTGGAAGACAGACTATGACCGAGGGATCGGGGTTCTATTCCCTGCAGCAGCAATAGGCAGGACGTTCGGACCGATTCTGAGGCTCACCCAGACCATCATTCAGTAGGCACCGGGGCGTCAGGCTGACTACATATGTCCGTCTAGTGCCGAGGTTATAAATGAGTGGGGCTGTACCTCCACTCCCCCATACGCTGTCACGGTGTGCTCAGGAACAGCGTTTTGCCTGTGTATTTACAGATCTGTTATTAATATCAGTGGTTTATTTCACATTCATGAATTACTGTTTGTGAACGTTTTTAAAATTATGCATAGGCCAAGAACATACGGATTTCTCCCAAAGCAATTCGTGCCAAAGACACCTGTGCAGTCCGTCCCGTTGTGGGACGCTACAGGCTGTGCTGGAGGGGCTCGGGGAGTTGTTTGTGTGTTTGTTCAGTTAACGTGCTGTGCTGGGGGGCTGTGCGATGTATGCGGACAGATGTTGCGTGTTACTGTGGTTCGCCACAGTTTGGAGGTTTGTTCCTTGTTGTAGTGACCCACGTACACTGCTAAGTACAGACACCGTCAACATAGGTCGTCCTGCTATGGCGCCGAGTGCAGAGGCGAATCGTTCTAAAGACTAAAGGTAATGGGTGCACCGTGCGAGATTCAAACCCAAACCAAGTCAGGAGTATTGCGGTTGCTTTCACTCTTCTGTCTTACGTTTGTACATCTGAGCGTGTACAGTGAAAGTTGAGGGACAAAATGTGCGAAAAAATCGAAATGTGTGTGTCTGCTGTCATCATGCATGGACGTTAACAGTTAACATCTCCTTAAATATTAACAGATTGTAATGGAATATGGCACGCCTGTGGTGGAGTTTGGCTTGAAGTGTTTTGGCACTTTCCGGTTTTGATTACAATCGGACAGCAATAACGTAACGTTATACTGCATGGAGATACTCATGCATTTTTTACGTTCGCTTCGAACGTGACTTGCGAATGCTTGTCGTAACAAAATGTATTGCGAACGGAAGTTATGGAGAAATTAATGTCGTAATTGTTTCTTGCAATGGATTAGTAATATATTCATTACAACTGATTGCACATATATTCATTAATGACTGTTTGTTGTTGTAATTTCTCTTACGTGGAGCCGGACTAGCTCAGTCGGTATAGCGACTCGCTACGTGCTGGACGGTCCGAGGATCGAATCCCGGTGTGGGACGAGATTTTCTGCGCCTGTCCAGACCGGCCCTGGGGCCCACCCAGCCTCCTATACAATGGGTACCAAGTCTCTTCCTGGGGGTAAAGCGGCCGGGGCGTGGTGTTGATCACCCACCCCATCTAGCGCCGGGGTTAAAGGAAGAGTAGAGCTATACCACTATTCCCCCTCTGGGCCATCGTGGCCTGTTCTAGGGTGAACTTACGTTAATTTCTCTTACATATTGCGGTCTACACAGGTCATCGTCTGGGAGAACGGTGATGTTAAGGAATCCATTGTGTATAAAACATGTATTTATTGTTATCAGTGTTCTCCCTGAAGATGGCATCTGTAGGCCGAAACATGTAAGAGAAAGTACTGCGACATAAGGAATGGTCATTAATGTACATATCGCTCGCTGAATGCAATAGTGACACAATCCGAGAAGTGCCATTTGCAGTTAAAACTATGATTGAGCTGAAAAATGTAACGGCTACATCCGACTGTACCGGCGTGCTGGTTAGTTGAAACATTCCCTGCTAGATGACATTATTGTGGGACATAATTCTATATTTCTTAACTCAATCGTATTATCAACTCCAAATGAGCAATTTTTGGATTGTGCCGCTATTGCATCCAGTGAGCGACATGTACAATTAGTTGGCATAGATACGATATAGAGAAATGTATTTCGCACTTCATGTGACGCCCCACTTTAACCTAAGTGTTACGGTTATCGATGCAGTTAACTTAAGGGCGTGTAAGCGTCATAATTGCTGCAATTTTGAACTTCCGTGCGACGCCGTAGTGTTACGTGACTGAACCCCCAGACCAGGGTCTTCGTCAGGCCCTCCTCAGCCTCTTATGACTAATCCTCCCAGCGTGCAGTCAGGCAACAGTAAGGTTGCCACTTAGCGACTGTTGTCAAGGTGTTTCTGTGCCCTCATGCCCATTTCTATCCGACAGCTGGAGGTTGTTTTCCGGCCGCACCAGCTGTAGGACTTTCCATTCGTTGAACATACAACACAACACGTGATCGCCAGAGCGTTGCTGGGTTCTGTCTTCGCTGGTTCCAGTTATCTGTAACGTTATTGATCATTGTTAAAATACACCTAATTGTTTATAGTGCAGTGGCTATTATACTGTGCGTTTATTTCATGGTTTCCCTGAGCAACGCAGCTGTCACAGGATGGTCCGTCTGATTCTGGCTTTCTGTGCGGTAAAGCTGCTGTGCTCGGTGTGGCGACAAACGAAAGATCCTGTATGTACATAACATTTCAATATCCTTCGTTTTGCCATAGAGTGTTTTTAAGACTTAAAGGAGAAAGAGAGACTTGCACTATATTTGAAGATCCATTCCGTACCGCGCAGTAAACACTCCATCTAGGTTATAAAAACCAGTCAGTTAACGCTGTATAGGGAAATAATGGCTGTTTGCTTTGAGACCCATAAGAAAACAAACTGCATAGGCAGAATGTAAATATTTTAATGTTAAACCTGGTGGTACGTATAGTAACCACTGGTGTCTGACATGTTGTTTTTTGTGCAGTATAAACTGAATCTTTAGCGTCGTTTGACGTCATTAATTCATTTATTTTGTTTCATGGTTATTTAGCGACGCTATAAGTATCTCAGACTGTCGAGTGGTGGGATGTTGCAGGAAATGGGTATAGCGTGACCTGAGCTGTCATTCTAGAATTTTCATGAAGGAACTGGGGAAAACCACGACATACCTCCGCTACGCCGACTGCTCCGTGACAGTATTTGAAGCTCGGACCTTCCGAGTAAGGACAAACCGCGAAATTCCAGTGCTTGCTTCGTAACCAGATATTTTTAACTGAGTAAATTAGCAAGGCCAGTTCGATACGCGACGCCATGTACGGCGGGTCTCTGCCAGCTCACCAGAGTACAGCACAGTTCGTCTTCCCCTCTGGTTTTTATTGCGTTGTAACTCGAGCCGTTTCGCCCCCCAACACGGATGTGGCAGTTCTGCATATAAATTGCGTCTTCCACTGTACAACTTGGGGCTACGTGTATCGCTTTATTCACTGCTGCCCCTCACCCCACTTGCTACTTTGCCTCGCATCTGTCGCCTAAGGTTCGCACTTTGTACACGCAGGTGTGCGAAGGCATAGCCACACGTCGGCTCCTTTCCGATAGCTGTTTCTTCTAAAATTCCCGGCCCTTCACCGCGAACCGACACCGCATTGATCCGCGGTAGCAGCTTCTGCTAACGTAACAAGCAGCAGCTGTTCAAAACTGATTTCTAAGTTCATCTTCCTGTTTAACGACGTATGCCCCCTCCTTCAGATATTATAACGTGTCCGGCCTTTCAGATTTGACAGTCTGCATTGCGACGTCACTCACAAACCAAGTTTTGCATTAACCGCAGGAACCGATGTGTTGACTCATTCGCTTTGGAAAATCGGTTGAGGCCCAGTGAGAAACCGGACTCGGACCATGGGGACCGGTGTGTGACATAGTCACCATGGAGTCTCTTTTTATTATATCACTCACTAACCAAAGCTCTAACGTAGCCATGGATACCGTTGTGGGACACAGTCACACCCAAGCGTAAATGATGAGGGTGAATGTAATTAATCGGTATGGGCCAGGTAAAGTTCACTGTAGAACAGGCCATGGAGGCCCATAGGAGAGTAGGGTGTAACTCTGCTCTTTCTTTAACATCGACGTTAAATGGAGTGGATGTTCAACGCCACCCCCTGGCTGCTCTAACCCCCCCCCCCTGCGCAATGACCCCGTACCCATTGTGCAGGAGGCTGGGTGGTCCCCAGGGCCGGTCTGTATCGGTGTGGAAAATCTCACCCCCCACCGGGATTCGATGCCCGGAAATTCAAGCCCGTAGCGAGTCACTATGTTGACTGAGCTATCCCGGCCCACATAATTTAATCAGTACCTGAGCGTAAAGAGGCAGAAACGTGAAGCTGACCACTCACCTATATGTAGTGCAGGGGTTAAGAATGAGTGGAGCTATACCTCCGCTCCCGTCTGCACTGGAATAACTTTACTGTACTGTACAATACCGGTTATACTAAACAGACAGACGTTTAGGTGACTGACTGGTTCTGCTCGAGTCTGCATGAATCTGCGTATCTCAGTACAAATGCCACTTGATAGCTTGGCTCTGAAGCTTCACAAGCGAGGCAGACCACGTGTCATGTTTCTGCGACCACAACTTAGCACACGACATCGGAGATGCTGAAATACGCACAGTGCCGTGCCTGAATTGTATTTGCAGCGTCTGTTGCCGTAAACAATGACACAGGCCTTGCTGTGGATGTTTCTTGTTGCTTGTTCATAACGGGTTAGTACAGACTGAGCACTTAAGGTTCAAGCACTCCCTTGCTTGATCCTGAAGATGAAGGTGCTATATCGGGAACAGTTCACTGCGTCACGTCCCTGGGGAGTTGAATCTTCAACGCCGCCCTACAATCTTCAAAATCCAGCATTTAATGTTGTACAGACACAGCTTACTGTCTGTGAGTCACAGAACTCTCGTTTTCCGTTTAACAAAGACCGTCCATATTCTCCTGCACTTTCTGTGTGTGTTCAGAACTGTTGTGCTGCATTATGTGAGAAAGCCATGGAAAGTGGCGGTATTTTTGTTCGAAGTGGAGAGAGAGGAAGCAGACAGATCTGCATGAATGCTCTCGTAAGATTGTTTGTAGTATCCACGGATGATTTAGCAAGGATATGATGATTTGTTCTATTCAACAAATATTCGTAGCGTGTTCAAGTGAAAGTTGATGATGTGTATGTGTATGTGTGTGTGTGTGTGTATGTGTGTTTGTGTCGCACGCTGGGGAATGTTGAGAAAGACATATAGAAGCTTCGCCAGAAACCCCTGAAGGAATACCCTTTCTGCAACACATAGGCATAGACGGGGTTATAATATTAAAATGAGTCTTAAACTGGTGCGGGGGTGTGGACTGGATTCATGTGTTTGGAGTTAGTGTAGGAGGTGATTACTGTTAAGTACCTGCCGTCGAGGTGTTAATTATCCGACAACACACAACCATACAGATTTAGTGTATTGGTCTTTTGTGACACATTGCATGTTCCGGCTGTGTACATCAACCATCATCAGGTAGGTGCAGGACACCTTGTTTTTATCTCATTTATAATACAGTTTCACATTAAATTATGCCCAAGGAATTCTGTAACACAACTGTATTAATTGTAACCTTATTATTCCATATTGTTATGATTTGTACCACTGTAAATCCAGTCTTCTGCCCCTTTATATTGTTTTTGTGTATCCTGCACCTACCTGATGAATTACACAGCCAAAACATGTTGCAGTGTGCAGTAAAGACTATCGTACTATCTGATGTTTATTGGACCGTGCATCATTGTGATAACTGAAGAATAAAAACCAACTAGATACCACTTGATATTTTATTGTACTTCTTCTTATAGGCTCAACATGTTTCGAGCATTAATATGCCCATCATCAGGAGCTCGCGACTATAATGTTGTTTACCACATTAGTCGTGTCGGTCTTGGTTTGCTGTAGGTTGGAGGTGAGGTGTAGTTAGGCTGGAGTGGTGTCCGGGATGCAGGCTGAAGCAGGCTCCTGATGATGGGCATAGTAATGCTCGAAACATGTTGAGCCTATAAGAAGTACAATAAAATATGAAGTGACATCTAGTTGGTTTTTTAATCCTTCACTATCGTGCTATATCTGTATAGTTGTGTTTGATCAGGTAATTAACACCGTATTGATAAGAAACACACAACAGGACGGTGTCACCCAAGATTATGTACCTTCAGGTTGGACAAACTCTGATGAATGTCTTCAGCGGCTGACCAGCTTTTTAGCTTTTCAGGTTAGACTCTGTTTAATTAACGGCGCATAGTGCAAGAATCATCCTCGGTAATGTGTCCCCCAGATTTCAGTTCAGCTTTCTGTGTTCGTAGGACAAGAACCGCTGTTTGTTCACTGGTTTTGTCCGTTGGCTCAACAGCGCCTGCAGCTACGGGCAACCGTCATGAACACAGCCGTCTTTGTGTACTGCATTATACCTGGCATAGGCTCCCCCATTTAAATCAGTTCACCGCATCTTGCAGACAGGATCTTTGTATTACAGGTTTCATCCTGAACTTCGGTCTCCTCGGTTCTGCAAGTCAACCGCCATGTACGCAGGGGCCGGCTTCGGTCCGCCCTTCCTTGCATTTGCCATCCTTTGTTTATGCCCTGTACAATAGGGATTCAAGACATGTGCCAGCAGATGACATCCTTTGTATGTGGGGCTGTCTGACGTCTAGATTTAAACGTAACAACAGTACGCCTCTAATAAACAGGACAGGCATAGGCGTTTTTTACGGATCACAGAGTTATAAGTTTTACTTTTTTGCATGAAACATTTCCGTTGGGGTAGCAAACACAATACATGTAAATATTCACAATTACAACCAACTGTTCGTTACATTAAAAAATGTATTAAAATGATACATTTTAATGTATTTTGTAATGTAAAAGGGGATATGTTAGTAATGTTATTTAATGTAAAACTGGGAGATCTCCAACTTACTCTGTTCGTTTTTGAATATGTTTCAAGTCCTTGTGTCACGGCCTGATGAAGACCCGAGTTTAGGGGTCGAAACTAGTTGCCATATGAATAAAACTACTTACAGTTTAGTTGGTTGTGAATGTGAGTATTTATAGATACTGTCAATTTACGAAGAGAGGCGGTAAATGTTGATGGTTTGGAAGCTGGGATGGGAAATATTGCAGGTATTGCTGTGTGGCCTTGTGACTGCATGCACGGCCGGCCATACGTGGGATGCACGTCCGCCAGTTCATGAAGCGAATTGACTGACATGTATTCCTGATAATAGAAGGCGGACTTGACATATCTGCATGAATACAGTCGGGCTGTGTACACAGCTCCACCGTTGCAGCAGACTGAAACCTCTGACGCTGATAATAGCATCGGGAACATGTGGAAATGTCAGATGTGCACAGGCGCTGGGCTGCTTTACAGGGCATTACTGCCGATGGCGAAAATGCCATTTGACATTGTCACAGATTTGTACACAATAGGCCACTTTGAAATGCCGGACTGTAAATGGAAAAGCTATCTCACCGGCTAGGATAAGTGGAAGTGTGCTGTGAATTGTCACGTGTGAGTTTAGCGTTTGTTTAAAGAACTCGTCGTGACGTCAGTTCTTTGTATTAAATGAGACCTTAACTTCCACAGATCCCATCAAAGTGAAAACGTTTTGTGTCATCTGAGACCGTCGCCCCTCTGGGGTGTTACGCAGCGCAGATTAGTACTTAGTGACCGACGTTTCATGACAACCTCTAGGCTCCATCTTCAATAGCCAAGCTGCGCGAGAATAATCTACGCTGCGTAAGATCCCAGAAGAGCGAGATCACATTTACATCGCGGCGGAAGACTGACATCACACTCGTTCTGTCAGTTACAATATAGCAGTGACGTCTCTCACGTTCCCTACATATCTTTGGGCCACGCGGTGGCGCAGTTGGTTGATGCACTGCACTACATGCCGGAAGGTCGCGGGTTCGATTCCCAATGGTTTCACTGGAATTTTTCATTGACATCATTCTTCCCGCCGCACTATGGCCCTGGGGTCGACTCAGCCTCTAACAGACATGAGCACCAGGAATATTTCCTGGGGAATAAAGACGGCTGGTGCGTATGGCTGACAACCTTACCACCTTCATGTGCCGATTGTCTTGAAATCTGGGGGCCTCAGTTTTCTGGAACCCTCAGGGTCTGTCTAGACACGTAGTGGGATTGCTTTACTTTTACAAGTATCTTTAAAAGGACGGATGTAGGCTTGTAATTCTTTATTATTCCTGTCCACCGCGTCTTTGCAGTGTGAACTGTATAGTTCGATGTCACCTTCCATTATTCTAGTTTTCTGAACGTTTAGTGACGGAATGTTAGCCGTTGTTTAAAGGTGTTACTGTGTGCTGAGACGCCGAGGAGGAGAGCCGCATCTGCCGGGTGCCGATAGGGCACCTATTGTGTCCTGTAGTTTAGCCGCTACAGCCCACCCTGTATAGGCTACCACTTCCAAGACATCAGACATTACATTCACCATTTCTCCTACAATGGATTGTGCCTTGGCGCCCATAATGGGAGGCATCACCACTATTCACATCCAACAGTATCCTGTATGGAGGTCACATGGTGTATCCCCTGTATCAGTGGTGAATGGTATGGACATTCTAAAGACAGACAAACAGTCCCACACTGCTAGGATTCCCGTTGCTATTACAGCCAGGACTTCCTGTGGATACAATAGTAGTGATAATCGGACGGCAGGAAGACATAGACATTAATCTTTAAAAAAACACTGTATCATCGACACAACAAACCATTATTTTCCATATTATTATTATTATTATTATCCTGTGGCGCTGCGGCCCAACGCGGGCCATGGCCTCCTCATTCTTGACGTTTCTAGATTACACACAACGACGCGTCACAGTCGGTAGGACTCCTCTGGACAAGTGATTACCCCGTCGCAGAGACCACTACCTGTCAACACACAACACTGACAAGAGACGAACATCTATGCCCCCGGCGGGATTCGAACCCACTGTCTCAGCAGGGGAGCGGCCGCAGACCTACGCCTTAGACCGCGAGATCACGGGGACTGGCCATTAAATTATTTAAATCATACAGATCCCCTTAAACGACATAAATACAACCAAACTGACATCGAAACACGCACACAGCACACTTTTTCCCCTTAATTAAAGGAAAGTGTGCTTAAGGCAAGGAATACTTAGTAGTCATTTTACTTAAATGACTGCCACTTTCTAAATACTTCTGCCAAGTGCCGTGTACTTACCGTAATTGGTCTGCTGCTTCAAAAGCTGGAGAGCAATGCCACATTGTAAAAGACTGTCTGTCGAAGCTGGGATAGGTCCGGAGCCCTGGGGTACGCCTAGGTATCACTTACCCGCCTTGCGGATGGCCACCGGATACCCTTTTTTCTGAGGTTAATGCGGGCATATCATGAAACTGACGTTGCACTTACATCTAGTGTCAGGGTTAACAATGTATCGAGTTGTACTTGCCCCTCCTAAAGTCTTGATTGCGTGGTGCCCACTTAAGGGCATGGGAAACTTCATCATTCCGTATTTATCGTCTCTATCCACGCGCAATTTTAATATGCACGCACAGTGTAGACGCAACTTCCGGCAAGACCAGCGACAGCCATGTGCTTCCTGTCTCGCGTAAGCTGGCTGTCGTGAAGTTGCTATCTGGCGGATGTCTGTTGAGTTGTTGGTCCGTGTCTTCCCGTAGCCTGATGGCAGCGCCTGCCACGAAAAGCGCAGTCTCTGAGTGACGTAACGGGCCTGCGCACCGACTGACTGCCTGCCTGCTAGAAGTATTTGGAAACTGTACGTGAAAATAAGGTATTATGTCCCAGGGTGCATGATACTGGCCGGTTAATCGTGTTAAGGGACATAATCGCGATTTGTTTTAACAGCGTACTAACGTAACGTAACGTAACTAACTACACGGAACACAGCCTTTCATACGCAGCTAATAGTTGCTCATTTCGTGAAGAGGTTGCCCCTGTTTTGCGGAATCCGAAGGGTCATGATTATAGGAAGTGAGCTGTTTTGGGTTAGCACGCAGCAAGTAGTGGTAATTTCTTACCGAAGTTTCGGGGAAACCTGTCGGCAGACGGGACCGATAAGTTGTCCCGAAACGTCGTTAAGGAATCACCTCCACTCGCTGCGTAATATCTCAAAAGAGCGCAGTTCTCGTCTACTTCGCGGCGGAAGCCTGCAATCACGCTCATGACCGACTTCACAAGAGCCCGCCGTGTTTCCCTACCCTGAGCCAGATAAATCCAACCAGTGACCACCCAACCGATTTCCTTAAGATCCATTTTAATATTGCCCTTCCATCTGTGCCTAGATATTCCAAAGTGTCTCATTCCCTCACTTTTCCCCACCAAAACCCTATACGTTTCTCTTTTCTCCAGTCCGTGCCACATGCCCCTCGAGTCTCACTGTTCTTGATCTGACAACCGAAATACAGATCACTAAGCAGTCTCCTCCGTTCCCCTGCTCCTGTTAACGTCGTTCCTCTTGGGCCCAACTGTCGCACATCACATGACCCCGCATGATTGGGATGATGGCAGACAACGCATTGGAAAGGATGTAGCAGGGAGCAGTTACGACCTGATTCCAAGTGCTGTATGAGAATTTGACTGGAAGGACTGAATAAAACTGTGTTAAACCTCAGGATAGTCGTGGTAGCGGACGAGAATCGCAATGGCCATCAGCCGGTTATATCAGAAGCGTTACTGTTCGAGCCACCGTGCTCGGACCTTCGGGCTGTACTGAGCCGAATAAGTCGGTGATATTTCCTTTGTGATACTTGTGCATCTTCGGACACTCGGCTAAGCAATTCGCGTGTTGATACTCGTTCACAGTGGCAAGCAGTGTGACTTGTTTTAGGCACGTTCGCAATGTTCCGAAAAGCGACTGTTATCGTCGCCATGTCAGTCCGTCTGTCCGCACGGAACAGCTCCGCTCCTACAGGGCGGATTTTCATGAAATTTGATGTTTGAGTACTTTTCGAAAGTCGTTTGCGAAAATTCGAGTTTGAATAGAATCTGACAAGAATAACTGGTACTTTACATGAAGACGTGTGCACATTTATGATCATATCTCGCTTAATTCTTCTCAGAATGAGAAATATTTCAGACAAAAGTTTTAGAGAATATAGAAACACACATTTTGTGTTCAATAATATTTCCAAAAATCGTGCCGTTTATGAGGTAATGTGGAAACATATTGTAGAGCCAGGCAGACCATAAACGACAAGATAATACGGCGCATGCGCATTGCATGCGGAATACCTAAGGCTACAGACTCATACCCAGATTATGTAATACTTAGTTGCTTTTCCAGTGCAACCGCAGTAACGCGAACGCGTCTCATTGTTACGTTATACGTACACTGCGTGTGTCTTGTGTAGTTATTGCAGTGAGCTCTCCATACCAGTACAGCCTGTGTGCATGAACGCTGTATGTGTGCGTCAGATGGTTGGTGTCTGTATCACCGGACGCATGCAATTATGTGACTTGTAGATGGGGATTATGTGGACCGAGTCTGACAGAGCTGTGTGAGGTGGAAGCGGCTGAAGAAGAAGCGGACAGCGCTGCATTTCCATTGAGCCCCTTCTCAGTGTAACCCTGAAATACATTTTTCTTTCCTGTACAAGGTTCATACCACTTCATTGGCCCACAGAACATTCTATCCAATTGATGCTGGGAGCGTATTCCTTAAGGGTAAAGGTGGCCGGATCGTGAAGCTGCCCACTCCCTTGTATTTCAGAGGTTAAGAATGCGTGGAGCTTTACTTCCACACCCTATACATCATTTTAACGTGGTGATACTAAGTGTACTTAAGCTGAGTTTGCTTCGGCCACGGAATTCATATTTGAAGTGCAGAGGGCCCTCTGAGGAGGAGCAGTATAGGAAATAAAAATGTCAAGTGTCGCGACCCGAACACAATGCGCCATGACTTTCTCCGTGTCTGAACTGCCAAATTTGCTTGAAGGCATTCACGGTCGATTAATGGATGGCTGGACCTTTAAATGACGTAACCTTTACTGGCAACCCGCTGCGTAGCGCTGTAGGTTGGGAGGCGTGGAGTGCCAGGGGCAATTACCACTGGTTTTACTGTCTTGCGCGTTTGTCATGTGACTGCTACTTTATGTTCGTGCAAATTAAAGTCGCATTAGTTATAAGTTTATTGGGCTCCATTATTTATGTGTTGGCAAGCTAAATTAGCTACCTGTCCTTCGCAGTACACACACTGTCAGCTTCACCGTACCCCAGTGTGTTTTACCAACATCCTTAACCCTTTGAGGTCTAGCTCTCAGTACATGTACCGCCAGTTGTAACACTGTAGACGCTGACTTATGTCCACATAGAGTGTTTATGTGCTAACTCCATGAATTAACTCTATGAAGCACAGTCCTTGGGAAGCCAACAGTTTTTCAGCTATTCAAGAAATTCCCCGCATTTTATGGATGCGAAAGGTTCATTACCGCATTAACAAGAGCCCACCACCTGTCCCTATCCTGATCCAAATCTATTCCATGCCCCATCCCACTTCCTGAAGAATCATTTGAATATTATCCTCCCATCAACGCCTGGGTCTTCCAAGTGGTCTCTTTCCCTTAGGTGTTCCAACGAAGACTTTGTATGCACCTCTCCTATCCCCATACGTTCTACATGCCCCGCCTCTCTCTCTCTCTCTCTTCTTGATTTGATCACCCGAATAATATTTGGTGAACAGTAGAGATTATTAAGCTCCTTACTATGTAGTCTTCTGCACTCCACTGTTACCTCGTCCCTCTTAGGCCCAAATATTCTGCTCTACGCCATGTTCTGTCCTGTTACATTCTGTTCAACCCAAACGTCCGTCTACACAGTGTGTTTATATTCACTGTGGTTATCATGATAAATAGTGATTATCTCCATAAACAACCTTAATTTTTAGTTTTTTTTAAAATGGGGACGGACCGCAAGTGACGATTATGCCATCATATGGAAGTGATGTGGTGTGGTTTGGTGGTTGTATGGAGGCGTTTCGAAAGAAATCACAACCCTGTGTGCAGGATATAGCGTTGTTAAATGGCCACTAGACTCCTCGGCATGACGTTCGAATAGGCAGTTATGTTGATTGGCACCGCGTGACGTGGCTTAGCTATCGCTAGACAGTGTGCTTTATGTGATGCTGGAAATTGGTTTTTAAATGGGCTGTTATTTAGGTGCACTTCAGAGTTTGGTGTGTTTAAATAACACTAAATCGTTCCACAGTTTTATTGCAGTGTGCTGTTATAGCTGCTGGTAGCACTGCCTGTGAATGTGTTCACGGATCATTGCGTCATCATGCCGTCAGCAAACAGTATGTCGGCATTGCACTTACGGATGCCGGTTTATAGGCACATAAACTTCAGGCTCATTAGCACATGTTTCACGGTTGGAACACCTCACCTGTTAACAGTCTTATTCCCCCTTCTATGGGGCATAAAAAAGAGCCAATTATCGCACCGTATGTAACCGCCTCCCCTGGCTATATCTGCAGCACTCAATCTGCCGATTCTCATCATTCCCTTCGTGTGCTACATTGCCTCTCAATTTTACCCCCAGGTTTTATTTTTTCCGCCTCTAAAATGAGCCTTGAAAAGGACAGTAAATATTTTTAGTACTTCCTGACCGCGCACTTTCTGACATAGTTATTACAATAAATACCAAACAGAGCACAATGTAATACATCTTCATCGTTGCAAAGTGCATTTCATAGAGTCATTTAATTAGCACACCAACTAATGCACATACATAAAGTTTTTCACATTAAAACACTTAAAATCGCTCCAACATGTTTCGATCTTAAGATCATCTTCAGGGAGCTACACTGTTCCTTGCTAAAGTCACATTTTTAAAAACACTCACTGATTAATTAGTGAGTGTGAGTCAGTGAGTTTATAAATATGCGACTTTAGCAAGGAACAGTGTAGCTCCCTGAAGTTGATCTTAGGATCGAAATATTTTGGAGCGATTTTAAATGTTTTAATGTAAAAAAATTTATGTATGTGCATTAGTTGGTGTGCTGATTAAATGACAATGTAATATAAATACAGTACAACGGTACTGAAATTTGTCTCTTCGTGTTTTGTGCCAGAATTCGCGTGATTGCTACCTGGGTTGGTTGAAACTTGTGCGACCAAATGTGTTGTGTCGCTGTGTTTTGTAGCACATTGCGTGGTGTGTTGGATTTATGGTATGAAGCACTAATATGTAGTTCTTTGTTGTGAAGCCGTGTGGTCTGGTAGGTGTGTACCAGCATTTGGAGGGACGTGCTGTCTTAATCGTGCAGGCTATTTGTGTGTGGCCACGTGTCACAGACTATTTGTGTGTGGCCACGTGTCACAGAAGATTTATCTGCGGTTTTAAACATTACGATGATGAGACAGTGTTTAAAGTTATGTTTTCTCAACCTTCTGTTGTCGGCTATTGGCTTGTGCTAATGGAAGTGAAGAGCAGATGTGGGTAAGTAAATGCACTAGAGAGTTTCCGTTTCATCCTGTTGCGTGAGTGACAAAATGTAAGTGTGCAGTCGTAATATCTAATGTTATCGCTTGTATCTTTGGTGTGTTGATTTGGGCCGTACAAATGAAAAATAAACAGAGTATATACCCTTTTTATGGAGGCACCCCTAATTGTCTTTACTCAGTCTACATGTTTCTGCCCGGCTGGGCCATTAGCAAGGATCGTACGGTATTAGAGTGAGAATGTGTATAAAATGCTAAATGAAGGATAATTAGGGATGTATCCCTGCTACGGGCTGGACGGTCCAGGAATCGAATCCCAGTGGGGGCAAGATTTTCCGCACCCCTCCAGACCGGCCCTGGGGCCCACCCAGCCTCCTGTACAATGGGTAGCGGGTCTTTCCTGGTGGGTAAAGCTGCCAGGCGTGGCGTTGACCACCCACGCCATTTAGAGCCGAGGTTAACGAAAGAGTAGGTCAATACCTTTACTCCCACTCTGGGCCTTCGTGGCCTGTCCTGTGGCCTGTTCTATGAACTTCCCTGTGCGCTGTGTATTTTGTTGGTTGTTAATTTGTCTGTGTGACGCTGTAAGACTGATATTACCTTTCAAGATGGACTGTGAATATATATATATATATATATATATATATATACACCTGCAAATTTTGTACGAAACACTTTTTGTAAGTCTGCAGTTACAGATATTGTGACGGGCTGAACTTTTCTGGTTGTGTGTGGCCAACAGATTTACCGTACACACATGATACATAGACGTGTAAATGAGAAGTTCTTCGACGACATATCGTAACACCCTGTAGTAGGAATAACATTCTGTAACACCTGTATGTACAGTTGTGACCTGCAGCAGCACAGAGTGTGACACCAGGGGGTTATGTCACATGACCAAATGAGAAGAACCCGGAAAGCATATTCGCGAACGCGCCTGATGTCGCGGCACACGTAAATTTCCTATCTTGTTTCAACTTGCTACGATCAGCGTGTGATAAGATAGTTGACCAGCGAATAAACATAAGATTTATTACGAAGTTTTAAGATAACTTGCAGCGAAACCTTCGATTTGTTAACGTGAACTGTATGGAGCAGGCAGCAGATCTTCTTGCAGCGTTGACACAAAATGACTTCAGGTGATGCTGGGACGGCTGGAAGGCTCGTATTGAGCAGTGTGTAGCTTCCGTTAGAAATTATTTCGAAGGGGATAATATGTGGATACAATAAATTCTTTAATAAAGCACTGTTCTGAAACTAGTCTTATTATTTAATTGCCACTTCTCGTAGTAACCACTGTCCTTTAAGTATTTAATTACGCGTTTGTTTCCTCTTTCATTCAGGATCGTACTGGATGTTGTACAGACTGTTGTATTGAGTATTATACCTGCTGTTGTATGGACTGTTGTACGCGCTCTTGTACTGACTGTTGTACCATCTGATTCTGTTACAGATTCGTTTGTGAATAGCCAAGAATGGACCCTGAGCCGCAGCGTTCCCGACCTCAGGCTAGGGATCGTGGGTTCCTTGTCTTCCGGAAAGTCCGCACTAGTGCATCGGTATCTCACTGGTTCGTACATGCAGGAGGAATCGCCTGAAGGGGGCCGCTTCAAGAAGGAGATTGTTGTGGATGGTCAGAGTTATCTGCTGCTGATCCGAGATGAGGGAGGTCCACCGGAGTTGCAGGTAGGATCACCCGTTTCATGTCCGACACAATTTATGTAGGGTTCTGTCGACGCGGTTGCAGCATGTGCCGAGATAATCCAGTTGAGTGGCTTACAGAAGTGGCGCTGCTTGGCTAATCTGTCAGCTGACACTTCGCTGAACACTGATAAAACGAAACTAGTTTCGAAGTTGCTTAGACCATGACGGAGAACACGGGCTTTAGAAAGTTGTTCATTACTTTCAGAATGTCGGGGGGGGGGGGGTTACAGCACACTCTTTAAATGTATTTCTGGTTACACCCTGACGTGTGCCGATTTTCACGATTCTGACCAATAATTAGGGGCATTATGTACAGATCTCTTTTGCCGAATTTCGTCAAAATCGCACAATGATCGTAAAGGATACGGATTGAAATTCCTTTGTTGCCACGAGCAAAGTATGGCTTTCACGCGACCGATTTTCACGAAACTGTACGTTTTTGTGGATATCCCTTGTACCAAATTTTATCCAAATCGGACGAAAAATGTAGAAAATGCGGGCAAAATGTCACACGTAGTAAAGTATAGCCTTTACCTCACCGATCATTAAACTCACAAATACTGAACGACATTGCGTGAGAATCTTACGTATCGATTTTCACCCCAGTAGGTCGAGAAGTTTGATAAGTGCAAGTAGAAGTTTACTTGCACCAGTAAGTGCAGTGTGACCGTCACTTGCACCAGTAAGTGTAGTGTGACCGTCACTTGCACCATTAAGTGTAGTGTGACCGTCATTTGCACCAGTAAGTGTAGTATGACCGTCACTTGCACCAGTAAGTGTAGTGTGACCGTCACTTGCACCAGTAAGTGTAGTGTGACCGTCATTTGCACCAGTAAGTGTAGTGTGACCGTCACTTGCACCAGTAAGTGTAGTGTGA
>Ga0123352_10006843_pt1 | contig 17541 bp, 9 predicted proteins | sample TergutLab28metaG_FD_89700 | JGI IMG/M metagenome (GOLD analysis project Ga0123352, IMG submission 89700) | Labiotermes labralis P1 segment gut microbial communities from Petit-Saut dam, French Guiana - Lab288 P1 | ecosystem: Host-associated > Arthropoda: Insects > Digestive system > Gut ... | reverse complement strand
TGCACCGTACAGTGCACGTTATTGCACCGTACAGTGCACGTTATTACACTGTACAGCGCACGTTTTGCACCGTATTGCCTTATGACACACAGTAACACACATTAACACATCCCGCCACACAAAGACCTCCTCAGCTGTCTTGTCTCCTCAGATTCTAAAACAAAACTACGCCACTCCCTTTTTCGTCCGCATCTCCAACCTTCTCAAGAAGGAATGATCGTCACAAGAACAATTCATGCAGATTTCAATTAAGAAAATCATTACGTAACTTGCTCTACCCTCTTTTATTTCTCCTCTGTTAAGTCCAAACATTTTCCTCAGCAATTGTTTCAAATACAGTCAACTAGTTTTCAAGCAAAATACACATTTATTTAAAATTACACACGTACATTATATTTTACACAAGTTGAATGTAATTAATTCCAAACGAGTTATTTATTTTTGTATTTTCGTAGAGTTTGAGTCTTAATGGACAGAATAGAAAAAAGACTAATTACCTGCCTGCACGAAATTGCTGCGTTTTCAGCTCAGTTTCGCAATATATAACCATTTTGCAGCAATGTTAAACCCATGCCACACAATTAGAACTACTTTTTCTTTTATTACATATTTTATGTGCACACGTTAAGTGGAGCAGCATAATTGTGACCCTCTGCTTCCACCATAGCGTGTTTATAGAACGACTGAACAGAAAGTTATACTAGAAAGCCTTCATCAATGGATAGCAATCGAAACCACACAACACAACATCTGAACACTACACGTTCTTTATTATTATTTCTCTACGACATGTTACAGTCTTTTTTTACCATTATCAGGCAGCAGATACAAGTACATAAAGACAAGGTGTGCTATAGAAGGGGCCTCCCCTTCACAGTCAACCCGATAAAATACATTAAATATTATTCCCCATAAAGAAACGACCTAAACATGTTGTAGACAAACAATAATAAATGACGTATAGTGTTCGGATGCCGTGTTGTGTGGATTGGAAAGGATTGTAATTGATTAATTAGCAAAACAGGTTAATGATGTTCAGTGGCGTACCCAGGAAATTTGTTCGGAGGGAGGGGGTTCAACAAATTCAGTTGAGGACAGAGGACAGAGGGAACTGGGATATGAGGGCGGTAGCCCCCTATTCAGGGGTTCTGGAGGCAGCTGTAGTTTGGTACAAAAATTTCATTTCATATAGTAAAATATTCTTAATTTTTGGTACTTTAAGACTATTTATGATAACAACCAATTTATTTGTCATTGCTATTGTAAAACAACTGTCCGAAATTCCGAAGGGCCTCCAAAATTGTGCCAAACTCAACCCGATTGTGAAAAACTATTAACAATTGTTGAATTTAGGACGCCAACACCTCAAGATGTTCGGAAAAAAGGCAGTAAAATTCTAAAACTACCTAGGTTCGCAATTAGCAGCGTCTCAAGTAGGTATATGTTCCATTGATGAGGGTTAAGCATAGTCAAAGTTCTGTAGAACCCGGAGGTTAATTACTGTGTTCAAAACAGTCTGACAACGGTTCCTAGACTGAGCCATATTACTATAGTCTACAGCTTCCCATCCTTTTCCTTTCATTTTATTTTCAACGTTACTCCACTCCAAGCCTAGGGTTCCGAAGATGAATTGTCCTTTAAGTTTTCCCAACAGAATCGCTCATATATTTTCCTTCATTCTAGTTAAAAAACAGTCAATAAGATATTAAACTCAGAACTAATCAGCATCTTGTCTATAAACTATTAAATCAATCAATGACAGTTGAGCTAAATTTCAATTTCTTTTAGCTTTCTTAAGTCAATGAAGATCAGGACTAAGCGACGTCAGACAGGTAAGATGAATCTTTTATATGGACAACACACAATGCAGTTGTCTTCAAAGAAAGTATTAACAGTGACGTTAGAAGTAAACCTTCACACGCCAGTGGAATTAACATTCCTGTCAGCAAGAAGGAAGGAAATATGCATTTAGGTGGAGACAACCGTAACTTACGCGGGTCTCATAGAATGAATACCACTTAACGAATAGACTGTCGCATAACTGGTCACGTTATTCCACGCTTCTTATAGAACCTTACTCTTTACAACCGTTTTAAAAATGTGACTTTTATAAGACACTGAAGCCCCACACACTTACAAACTCGTACCTTACAACACCAACTGTAATATTATTGGCATTACCTCACAGGCGTTCACATTGGGCCTGTTTTGGACTTAGGGAGAGGTTTCTTTACAGTACGAATTTCAAGAATGACATTCATACATACAGTGTCTGAAAGTTTATGCATCACGAAGCACACAGTCCGCGAGATTATTACAAAGATCAAAAGGTTAATGTTTAAGAAAGTGAAAAGGGTCTACCGTGAGAAGCATGTGAAAAACCTAACTACACTTTCAGAGCAAAATGGGGACTTTTCTTTATTGTTACGGCAGGTAGTATATATAGATACCACTGGGCATTAGAAGATAAACATTTTTCTGGTAGTGCGGCGAAGAGATTTACTATAACCCAGTGTACTTTTTCCTTTTCATGTCTAGATTTCTCCTTATTGGCGTCTATAATCAAAACCTTATTACCCATAAACTAGAGTGCAGTTAACTTTCTGGTGAAGACAAGTAACGCTCACTGCAATACAAACACGCACATCCTGTGTTCATGTGTATTACAAGCCTGCACGGATTAGTACAAATCAAGAGCTATTTTTGAGGTCGTCCTTCGTATGAAAGTGTGTTAGGTTACGTTTGTATATAAGGAATGTGATCTTATGTTTGTACATATTTACACATATTACGTACGCAATCAAGTAGATTTATTAAAATTTGCCATTGTACATCAGTTACCATCCTCACATTCAATGAGCCATACTAGGAACTTCCAACAACACACCTTTCAAGTATGTCACGTATTCCTGGAAGGGTGAATACTGTAATTTGGAGTACTTCAATAAAGGTTAACTCCTTAACACATGCATTTGTTACAGACATGGTTATTGTCGAGGAAACTCTCTTCTATAACATGTAAATCATCACTATTTATCTGTCACCTTCCTAACTTGATTTCAGTGCACTTATTTCTGACGCAGTACACAAAACAGCAGCAGTCACGTTACTAGAACAAAGAAGTTTGTTTCGCTTACCACCAAAATGCACGCGCTCCGCTGTATACAACACTAAATACGTTGTGTGAAATGTAGTCATTACATCGACAACACGCCATAGCGCTTTTTGTTCCCATGATTAATAAAACCAATCTCTTTCTTTCATGTGCGTCTTGAAGTAACGCGACGCAGCTTATTGAAATACTGATCTGAAGCCGTGAAAGGCAGAGTGAGCGCGAAACCTAGCGCGGCGGAACATTTTGTTGTTTGGTGGCGTGAATAACAGACTGCAAATTGTTACGGTTTGGCAGGTAATAAACAAATCGCAAGGACACACAAGAATAGGGCTTGACGAAAAATAATATTATGATGGGGAAACGGAAGCGGGCCATTGCATAAACCATAAGACGAGGAGCAGGATATGCCTGGCAGAATAACGTGGCGGTAATATTCCATAGACTTGTATTCAGAGAGTACTTGATTCAAATCTCGAATGGCTCAGAGGCTGTAAGAAATGACATTTTCCGTGGACTTCCTTACAAAACTCAAGACGATTATTCCGAATAGCACACTGAAATAGGCACTGACTGTCTTCTTTAAAATCCATACGTGACCTAACGCAACGCATACGAGTTTTTTTGTTTTTCGCAGTGTTGATGATGAGGTATAGCCTTTCGTCTTGGATATCACACTGCTTGACGTCCCAGCACAATGGATGGGTCTGCTTCATGGAATAAAGATTTCCAGGAAGGTTGACAGAGGTTCGGTTTGTCGAAAAATGCAGCAATAGATTTAGTGAAGATTTATATTAATAATTGTCCAACGAGATGCAACACAAAGCAGTCTATTTATTATTCTGCAAGTTCTCTCTACATGTTTCGGGTTTCAACCACACTCCCCCCCCCCCAATCAGGAGTACACAAAACTGTAACTACAACCTCCGGTACCAACGTGGTCAAGCTAGCTTGACCATGTTGCAGGGAGGTAGCTGCACAAAAAAATATGACCAGTATCGGGGGCTTTAGTTACAGTTTTGTGTACTCCTGATGATGGATGTGGTTGACACCCGAAACATGTAGAGTGAACTTGCAGAATAATAAATAGAACGCTTTGTGTTGCATATCGTTGGACAATTATTAATACAGATCAGCGATGCACGGAACTATAAATATAAAATTTAATGAAGACTGTTGTAAATAAAAGGAGTCCAGTTACACATATATGGATGTAAATTACACAGGTATTTTGTGCTGAAAATAACTAGTCTTTTAGAAAGTCAACAATTTCCCGATCTATAGTCAGTACCAGCAGTGAGTTGTTTTGAGCGCCAATGAAGACCGTGGATTGTTTTTATTTTTAGACGCATCCGCAAAATTGCCAGTAACGACTACAAGATTCGTCATGCCTGTCCTTCTGTCCGTCCATCCGTCCGCATGGAACAACTCGGTTCCCACTGGACAAAATTTCAAGACATTTGATATTTGAGGATTTTTCGAAAATATGTTTAGAAAATTCAAGTTTCATTACAGTCGGACAAGAATAAAAGGTACTTTACATGAAGACCAACATACATCCTTGATCATATCCCGCTCAGTTCTTCTTAGAGTGACAAATGTTTCAGGCAAAAGTTGAAGAGAAATTCAAAACACATTTTATGTTAACTAATTTTTTGTCGAAAATCTTGCCGTTTTTTAGATAATGTTATAAACACTGTACAGCCGGACAGGCCACAGATAACAATACGGCGCATGCCCATTGCACGTTGATACCTAAAGTTGCAAATAAATACTTAGAATATGTAATATTTATGGTTTTTCAACTGAAACAACGGTTGCAGGAAGGCGCCTCAGTGTTACGTTATACGCACAATGTCTGTCTTGATTACTATCATTTTCAATGGAACTGTAATGCGCGCGCGCACACACACACACACACACACACACACACACACACAAACACTTAACAAGTAGCCGACAGAACTATAAGGAGGAGGAGGAGTAGTAGTAGTAGTAGTAGTAGTAGTAGTAGCAATACTAATAGGAGGAATAGTAATGGTAGTAGTAGTCGTTGTAGCAGTATTAGTAATGGTTTTATGGCAGTAAGAGTAGTCATTTTAGTCATTTGTTTATAGGTTCACCAAATGCTGATGTCATTGGAACCACGTGGCCGTTCGAATGAGCTGTGGTACAGATACTATACGGCACTGTTTTGCTGTTACGAATAATGTATGATCAATTTTAATGGAATAGTGGATTATTTGTTACCATATAAATATTTCCCTACATCTGCCTTGTCAGTACTTTCCCGAAGGCTACAGAAATTCAGCACCTGTACATCGAAGAAAACATTTCATATTTTGTAGCTTTGTAGCCCCACTATGTGATAATATCGAACAGTACACACAAAATAGTGGTTCTTCGAAAATTGCACATCAAATGGCCAGGAAAATCAATTAAAAACAACTGACTGCCACAAATTGTAATTTACACTAGATCAAACCACACTGTCAATTTGTTTTGTGTTTACGTAATAAAAGAGTGGACCGAGATAGAGTGGTAGCCCTTGAAGTGGGGAACGGACAGTACTAATTTCAATACTGTGAAATTTCAAAATTATTTGAAACGCTGTTCACTCAATTTCACTAAAATGTTTTTTTTTTTTATTCAGTGCTACGGATTACCACACGTTGATTCTGAAAAGCAACTTCAAATCCACGTAATGTTTTTACAAACCACCAAAAAGCGCGATATACAAGTCGAAGCACTTTGATCGAAATCACCACAAATCCAAATGTCAAAGAATACACCCCGCTGTTTCTGAATAAACTGCAATTTCAAGCGAAATATTCCAACAGCTATGAGCAGAAGGTAAATCTGGTCCTGTACTTTCAGCTATGGTTCCGTATGAACACCCTCCCTTTTCCATTCGGTTTCCTTCCACCCATTCCGACTGTCCCGATGTTCCTCTCACCACACACCGCAGAATAACACAATGCGATTGGTTATCTTCATACAACAATGTTTCGCATTAAGGTACTACGAGTGGTTCAGTGCCTACTCTTATTACAACAATGACAAACATCCGGTATTATGTTGCTCTTACAAAATATGTGCCATGCCACAATTTCAGGTTTTAAAATCGACAGTCCATTATCAGACGTGTCCATGCGTGCACTGCTTCAGGTAAAGAATATTTGGAGTATTTACTGTGAACTGTAACTTGATAAACAATAAGATGTTAATGGTTTTTGCATAGGGCACTGTACTTTAACTGTATTACGTCAGCTGTACGTAAAATATTACACAGTTAAGGCATTTATTGTTGAATTTAATCTTTCAGTTTAATTCGAAAACCACTCATGGCTAGATATATGTTCATATGAATTATATCCTTGGTTTTAATGTCAAGAACTCACTCTTGAAGGTTGTCCAAAAGTTTTACATACAACCTATAGGCCTATATTCAACACGTCATGAGTCACCTTAAGATATCGATTCAGTCAGTTTTGGAGGCAAATACAACAGATAAAAAATCCGTTCGCGTATTATTTTTTTTGTAAGTAAATATACTAAAATATTATGTTACTGTTGTATAATTATAACGCAATTAGTCCTTTAGAACGGAACGTGGCTAGCACTATCTTCAATAATCTGGCTCCTCTCTCACTCGGAACAAACTATCTCCATTACAAAGAATAATTAACTAATCCAGTATGGGAAAATAATCCTTGTTCAACCAGAGTATCACACGGAACACATGAACAAATTTCATAAGAAAGGAGGACATTTCTTTATAATTTAAATCTTAGTGATCAATGTGTTTTAAAAGTGTACCTAGCAAAAAATTAATTCCATACCGATATAATTTCCATATAACTTGGCATGGCAAGATAACGAAGGGCTAGGTTTACATTTTAGTGATGACTACATAATATTCGACTGGGCAGGTTGGTATTTATGTGGGGAACAATATGTTGTCACTCACAGGACGATGATTGGCATAACATGCATTACTCGAATACAAAAAACACAAAGAGCACACAGGAGGCCGTGAATGTTTAGCCAGATAAAGTACGCAAACGGAGAGAGAAGACGAAGAAAAAAATACAAATTGGCGCCCATTGAAACTTACAAAAGAATTCGCAGCTGCGACATTAAATGAAAAGCCAAGTAACCTACTAACAAAAATGTGTTCATGCAACAATTTGAGAATTAAATAAATTATTTTAATTAAAATAAGTCTAATAAGAAACTCACGCAAAATGTTTAAATAGGCCTAGATAGGTTTATTAAAAATAGTAAAGCAATATTTTCTATTGTGTTATAAAGGCATCAAATACCTGCTTGCAGCAGATCCTTGAGCAGCTCACAGTCAGTGGGGTTCAGAGGTCGACCCTCAGACTATCGTCCTAGTTCACCAAGAGCCCGATTCCTGTTCTGATACTTACCTTACTAGCCCCGTATTCAAAAGGTCTCACATTCACACCCATTGGTTGAACAAATATTGCAGACAAGGCAGTAGGTTTAAGAATCAGTCAGTGTATTAACACTGTGTAACTTGAAAAGAGGAGGGCAACCGATTTCCGATAGGATCGATTTTCTCGGGTATGACTCTTTGTAGTTTGGTAGGTGGACCGAACATTAATAATTGTAGGCCAGACTAACAATGTGCAATAACCCAGAAGACCACAACATAAATTCTTCGAAAACACAAAACCGCAAACCTCATAACATTGTGCTGACTCAAAAGTTTAATTGCCATATAAATCTGATGATGATGATGATAATAATAATAATGAAAATAGTAATCATAATGAAAATAGTTGTAGGTGACAATTCCAATGCTTAGCACTGAACATTTTCTTTAATTAAACAGAGATTACTTCACAAATGACTGTGACATGTGTTTTAATCGTTCTTTTGGCGAAGGCTATATCATTTATTTGCATAAATGTGTGAAACACAGGGTAACATCTGGCAGCAATTTCGCCTCGTCCTTGTGGTTGTTACAATCCTAGACCTCTAGATTAGAGTCTATGAAACAACCATGGAGGTACAAACAAGTATCTTGTGCTCAGAACAGGCAAGCTCTCACCTTGTTTGTAAGGTCTACAGGTAGACCTGTACATTTGCTCACCCTCTGGGATTTTGTGACCTATTCTATGTTCTCTACAGGTTCAAAAAGTAAAAAAAAGTAAATGTTTTTGCACTTATATCCATACCTTAGAGCAGAAATGGTTGCATACGCCACCACGTGCTTGTAAGTGCAAATTAATATCGACCTAATTACTCGCATATTTAACGCAGTACGGTGTAAGTTAAAGGCTGATTGTCACTCATTACGTTAAGAAAGTGCCCGACCCTTACGGAACTGAAAGATTCATTATCGCGGAAGATAGACGTCTCGTGAGATATTACGCTGTGTCAACTGGTAAAGAGCTGTCGATGTTTAGAAAGATCGCCGTTCATTCATCTCTAGTGAATTGACTGAAATCCCACAACACTTAAATCTTTAGCATCGCCGATGTGAGAACCACAAATCCCGTATTCGTTTTCGTGCTCATAAGCGCCCGCCAATTAACTCTCTCGAGCCAGCTGAATCCAGCCCGAATTTTCACGTAATTGAACTTATAGTGATTCATGTTACCGTGTGTTTCTGATCGAACGTCACAAACTTAATGTAACCAGCAAATACACCTTGTGTAGTGAAGGGCCCTAATAGTCTGTATTATCCCTGCGACGTACCTCAATCCCTTAATGGGCCATTATCAGAAAGTCATGTTGAGTTTTTCGTACAAAGTCAAATGAAGGAAGGAGAACTACTTGTAGCAAAGTCATAAAAGAAAAGAAAAGCATAACTGAAAACTAATTTTCTTCCACAGTTCCACAGTAGGCCTGCTGGCTTATTGGCACAGACCTACTATGAACACGGTTCGACATAGCCAATATTACAGTGTTTTTTTTTCATAATAGGTCCATAAATATAGTCTTGATATAAAGACTCTTTTGTCACTGTAAGTACACCAGCTGCTTTTTATAAACTCTGTATTTTGTCCGAAAAGATTGTAGTAATTGTGGAGCTCGTGTTACTCTCACCATTAACAATTATTATTATTTCACTACACAAAACTAATAGATTAATCTATCCTAATAATGGAGACGTCAATATTTCCCATGAAGTATCAACTAAATTATATACATTGTTTAGATAAACTTATGGTTTGAGAGACATATATGAAACAATTAACAAACTGGCTACGTAAAACATTGTTAAATAAATAAATAATTAAATAAATAAAGAACCAACTATCCATATCAGTAGCTAACCAACTAAATGGTAAGTGGTCTTCTCTAAAATATGTGATTGTTGCTCAGGTGGTCAGCTTCTAAAAAATGAGAAATTATCGTGTTCACAACAACCCGCCCCCTAATCCAATCGAGTCATTCACATGCGCTCTCTTCTTTTAAAATACATTTTAATGTTATTATTCATTCTACAAATATGCCTTCCAAATAGCCTCATCCCTTCAGGTGGCCAACTAAAATTTCATACGCTTTTCTCTCATTTTCCACGAGTGCTACTGGCCCGCCAATTGGTTCGTTAATACACTTGTAAGTGCCTCAGATGCAAAATTTCAGAGTCCGATAAGAAGTTCCAAAGTTGTACCTTTGAAGTTTGGTGAGTAAATTTGCAAAATGCCGTGTCAGACAAGAAGTCGTCCGTTACAGAAAGATCGCGTCTTCCTGTCTCGCCGTATGAGCTACCTACCTAGTCTCCGACCCGACACAGCCAGCCAGCCTTCGTGGATCGACCCGATTACCGAATGCGACGCTGCAGAATTCAGCAATTCCTCCTCGTCGCAGGAATTTCAGTTACACCAAGTTATGAATTCGTTCTTTGTTTAGGACGAAAGAAATTTCAGTGCTTGCCTCAGAACGTGGAACCGTTTCTGACCGGTGGGTGTGGAAATGACGCGTTCAGTTTTTTCCATAACAACGCAGCCATAAGAAAATATTTAGATTTTGAGATATCATGAAATAATACTCAGTAACAATGTCGCACTACAATAATCAGCAACAATGCCGTACTACAACAGTCAGGGTCATTGTTAGCACATAAATGTTTGATGCAAAATTCGTGGATAAGTCTCGATTGTATTTCTATATAAACTGTCATGTGACAAGTCACATGGCCTGCGACTGGAATCCAGGAACTGGTTCTAAAGCCGAAATGGGGACCACACAAAGACACACACACACACACACACATGCACTGTATTAAGCATACACAACTCCATTTTTAGGCAATTTCACATAGATACGAAAAGCGCCCATTAACTTCGTCACGTCCGCCTGCCCGTTCGTCCGTCCGTCCGTCCGTCTCTATGTCAGCATGTATCAGCGCGGATCCCACTGGAGGGATTGTCGTGAAAATTGACATTTAGGACTTTAATACAACTATGTCCAGGAAAATCAGAATTTTTTGAAAGTGGACAAAAATATTGCGCACTTTACATGAAGACTTAAGCACATTGCTGATGTCGGCGACATAATTCGCTATAAAATAAAAGAAGTGTAACACTCAATATTTTTATATTATTAACAGTGACATGCACCTCAACAATATGCAGAGAACGCACTGTTACTTTTCCATTACAACAACGGTTACGCGAACGCGCCATGATGTTACGTTACACGCGCATTGCCTATCCTGTTCCCTTCCAGAAAGGAAATCGGCAAAAAAATAATCAAAGGATTCTCCAAACCGAATAACTTTGAATGAAAATGTGAATGGATCAGAATGTATATTACATATGTGCATGTACAAAGAATGGATGAATGAATGAATGAATGTAGGTATGGTATGTAATATCGAGAGAAATGAGATGGGCTGGACATGTGGCGCGAATGGGTGAGGAGAGGCGGTGTATAGGGTCTTGGTGGGGAAATCGGAGGGAAAGAGAAAACTAGGAAGACCTAGGCGTAGATGGGTGGATAATATTAGGATGGATCTCAGGAGGTGGGATGTGGGTATATGGACTGGATTGGGCTGGCCCAGGATAGGGACAGCTGGCGGACGCTTGTGCGTGCGGTAATGAACCTTCGGGTTCCGTGAAATGCGGGGAATTTCTTGACTAGCTGCAAACCAGTTAGCTTCTCAAGAAGGACTCTCCACCATGGAGTAAGTAAGAAGTAAGTAAGGTATGTAATAATGTCTATACGTATTAACGAATTAATTCACACTATATGTACATGAATGCCTATATGAGCACATTCAGGAGAGGACGCAATCATGTTGTACTTTAATTTCACAGATCGCTTCGTCTTGTGAGCCAGACTTGTCGCTGTCTTCAAGATGTTATGACTAAATAACTGAAGGAGTCAACAACTATATAACTTCTGTCATTTTTGGTAATTAATGCTGTCAGTCGCTCTTACCAAGAATACAATTATAGGAAAAACAATGTTTCCTCTTCGAAAATAAAAGGGCACTGGATTAAAATAACAACAAGAATAAAGATGGAAACTTCAGTTGTCTCGGCGGTAAATGTTAAAGTACTATCTTCTGAACCGATACAGCAGATTTCTCCGAAAATTTGGTATTTATCTCCCAGACTACGTGATGGCCGTAATCTAGGAATACAGACGTTTGCGTTATGAATGGCAAAGAATGAAGCACAATATCAGCGGCATGAACTGCCGGTTCAACAGACGTATGCACGAAACCTCTTCTATTACTTTTAACTTACTCGCATATTCTTGGAAATTCAAAGAAACGTAATGACTCGCGATATATTCAGTAAAATTCACGTTAGAATGGACCATGAAGGCCCAGAAGGGGAATAGAGGTATAGTTCTACTCTTCCCCTAACTTCAGCTCTAGAAGGGGTGGATGATCATCGTCACGCTTCGTCCGTTTTACTCCCAAAAAGACACCCGATACCCAGTCTGCTGCAGGCTGGGCGGGCCTCAGGGCTGGTTCGCACGGGTGCGTAAAATCTCGTCCCCACTGATATTCGATCCTCGGACCGTCCAGCCCGTAGCGACTCGCTATGCGCTATCCCATCCCATGGAAATACTACAGCAAAAATTGAAATTGTGTAAATTTTTTCCGGCGTTTTTTTTCTATTTGGCATTATAGAGTGTTTTGTGCAAAATAGTACAGAACGTAACATCGTCATGTCCAATGGAAATTTCAGCTACTCTGTGGATGCTGTGCCACAAGCACAGAAGGCCTACGTCAAAACGAAGAGGAGCGCCCAGACCTCACACTGTTTACTAGGCACATGTATGAGGTTCAGAAAGAGGCACAAATCGCCAGAGACATTTTAATTTCTTCCCAGCTGTAATGAATGAACTACATCGACTACGAACGACCTCGCCTGTCGCGAGCTCACATTTCATGACACAAACAAGTGAATTTTTTCCTGTCATCCCGTTGCAATTTCAAATTACAAAATGTAACTTCCTACAAATTTCATTTATGAATAACCGCAAAAACGAACAAACCGAAACACTTTAGACCAAAAACCTCGTCAAGGAATATCATATCGTATATTGAAATATATAATTCTGTTTAGTTACATGATCCTTAAATGCCATTACATATAAGTATTACGTACAAATACATTTCAGCCCTTTCAATGATCTCTTAAATCAATCAGTGGATTAAGCTACGTAACTGTAAGGTTAATTAAAATATCATTTCTTACCTGTCGCTAATTGCTGAAACTCAGGACCTTGGCGATGTGATATATAATTACCAGCAGCAATAAAACAAGCAAGCCGGTAGAGTTCAAATTTGGACATTCGGATAGGCCAGATCTTCTCTATGAGTTCAAGCATGTAGTGTTAAAACTTACCTGCAAAGAAAGAAAAATATTTATAATTCAACAGGTACTACATAAAACACACCAAATATCAGATAAATACTTACTTACTCCATGCTGCAGAGTCCTTCTTAAGAAGCTAACTGGTTTGCAGCTAGTCAAGAAATTCCCCGCATTTCACGGAGCCCGAAGGTTCATTACCGCACGCACAAGCGTCCGCCACCTGTCCCTATCCTGGGCCAGCCCAGTGTTTTGCAACATGCTTATTAAAAATTTGATTTACATGCGGCAATACACTATACACCCCTCTTTGGAACAGTGAGGCAATTTAGAGTGACAACGTATGTATAATTCAGTCTGGTAACAAGAGGTTTAGTCCCTTTGAATTCTTTTATTTACTACAAGAAGGAAACTAATGTTTCGCCTATATACATACATTAATTCTGTCACAAGTGTAGAAAATAATCACCGTTCTCAATTCAATACATTAAATTTACTTCATGGAATAGTCTCTCATTACGGTAACCAAAAATCCACTCTCACGTTAATAAGAAATCACCACTCACCTTAGCCTGACTCACACTCATTCAGTCCTCATCATCCAACGAGCAGTCAAGTCCATTTCGTTTTTACGGCTCAAACCAGATATTATCAACCAGTACTAGAATATTCGCTTCTTCCAGTTGCGCTAACGTTTCATCGGGTATTCTTGGTAGAGCTGTTGTGGGTTTTCAGACAAAGAGCACATCGAAATTTGGATCTCAGACATTTTTGTCCAAAGCTTCTTGTATTTTTGGCAGTATTTTAATACTGTCCTGTTATCTATTAACCCCACAGCGGTTAACAATTGTAGCTATTAATGAAACGCAAGGAACAAATAGAAGACAACTACCAATAATTATAAGGGGAACCGTGTAGATGTGTGGGGGGGAGGGGGGAGCGAGCTGTTTGTTCCGGGCGGATGCTGCATTTCCTTATTGAGTTTCTCTGGTGAGCAAAGACTTGCAACATGACAGAACGCCTAAGGCCTCTGGCATGGACCGAATGATCAAACTGTTAAACTTCTACGGATGCCAAATATCTTCTTAGTGACGGGGACTGTGGGAGGTGACCCTGCTTGTGACTAGACATCTGAGTGACTAACCAATAAGCGTTCAGAGTCTGACTCCCAAAATCTGGGTATCTCTAAACGGCGTTTCAAATTTCCAAATTAAAACATTAAAAACCAAAGACAGCGGTAAATTAATAAAACTTTGGTAACAATGTAAATATCCCTTGATTTAAACAACAAGAACCTTCTTTTTCCAACTCAACTGGTTTTCAGTGTCCGTACAGGAAACATACTAATTAACCTTTAGACGCCTAACGTCAACTATAGTTGACGTACCGCACCGCTAAGCTCCAAAGTTGCATTTTATATATTTATTCAACAAATATAGGTACCGAATATTTTAAACATGGTGTACACTTTCCTTTTTTATCTTCAAAATGCAGTTTGTTTCATAATTCTAACGTATTTGATTCCTGTATTATTCACATTTTATATACAGGTTGTGCTAAAATTAAAAAAAATAATAATTCCGGCGCCAAAACGTTAAATCCTTATATACAATATTATGCACTGGTGTAAAGCCATTTCTGTTACATGTAATGCAACGGTCTCATTAGAAGTCTTTTTCTTCGAACATGGTAAATAACTAAGTCTGTTGAGCAGAGTCATCCTTCATAAGGTAGCAGAACTGTAACTGAAGCCGAAGGTTTATTACCCTGCTCAAATTACCCGACACTGGTCCTATATTTCAGTATGACTGGAGTCTCAACACTCAGATGCCGTAACTAAGTAACTTCATAGAACTTGTTACTGTTTAACTCACATTATTATCTTCACGTGTAACATCCCCGCTGTGTCAGTAAGTTACGTGACAATAGGACGAACCGCCCATACGCTACCCTTTATTATAAGAGTAGTAAACCAAACAGCTACATGTTTCGGCTGCACGAGACTGCCGAAACATGTAGCTTCTTGGTTTACTATAATAAGGTGTTGTGTATGGGCGGTTTTACCTTATAGTCACGTTATTACCATTTCTGAAGAAGTTATGTTAACATACATAATCAAAATATGGACACGCGATAAAATCATAGAAATTTGTAATTCACATTTGTGATACCTTTAAAGTCCAAAGTTCTGTACCTGTACCGACACTTTACGCGTTCAAAAATTCTTCCTTCTGCCAAAAGAGCGTATTTATGACTCTCATGATTCTAAGGACCGATAAAATTAAATGGCTGGCGAGACGGAATGTATTTACTTGGTGCTATGTACTACAGTTCTAAATAATCAGGCGTGAAACCCTTGGTCTGAGGGGTGTCACATTTCATGCTGCTATTCGCCTGCCTCTCACCGCAAAGGCTATGGTTCAATCTCGGGCCAGGCCATGTGGATTAGGTGATGTGGAAAGGGGCATTTGGAAAGATCTGTACGAGTAACTCCACTTTCTGCTCTCAGTATCATTCCACCACACTCATCCTAACTTTAATGCTCTTCTTAGAAAAAGGTAATCGGGAGCAACCTGACAACCGTCTCTTAAAAAGAGAGTTTTTAAAACCTTACGTTTCGCCTTACGCTGCACATCGCACAAATTCCCGCTATGGTCAGAAAATGTATATCCTCCAAATAATCGAAAAACCAAAATTTTTAAAACAGAAATATTTTTAGGAGTCCTTGGTTAAATCCAGGTAGACGTCCGCAGATCCATGATGCAACCGACACCTTTATATATAGACCAAATTTAATAATTTTTGTCGATTTCATTTGGTTTTCAAAAAGTCAATCAACAAATTTCAACACTTTGTATCACTCACAGAAAAGGACACTAAAGATTAATCCATTATGCGCCTTTACACCGAACACACATCACCCTGAAACAAAGAAACTGGAATTCAATGAAGTAAAAAGCCGGTATTATCATCACAATGAGATCCATCAGGTCACAGTTGAACTATAATGGTTACCACCCTCACGAGAGGGGGTTACAAGCTCACGCTCTGCTAACCTTCATTGTTTTAATGTGAAATTCCCTCCAGTATCTATACTCATACTCGTGCTTTGTGGCTCTGCCATATGGCTACACCAGCAACCGAAAATCAAAGGCGGATGACGTCGCCCATTGTGCCGGAACTCCTCAGTCAGCTTGTATAATGGTTGAAATGACCAAAGATATTAGCACAGTAGAACAGCTGTCTTTCAGTACACAGTTACATAACTAATATTTCTACATTAATTTTGTTATGTCTCTGTAAATCCAACTTCAGTATTGTTATTTCTTTCTGCAAGACAGGGAGTTTTAACAGTCCGAAAACAAAAACGTGTTTCTTTTTCTACGCGTTCTTTGCACGAAGTTTACAAAATAAACATATGATAGAAAATTTGAGTCTGTCTGCGACTGTGAAGGAATTTGGAAGGAGAATTCTAAAATAAAATTCTGCCAATTTAAATCTGATCTGTGTTCGTCTGATGAAGCAGCCTGCATTAAAAATTAATCTTCAATAAACCTTACAACCGTCCCACAGAAGGGTAGATTAAGCAAACGATATCTATATAACACAGATAGTGGACGAACGTCTTGAACATCTCGCATAATAATATAGACGACCTATTACTGTAATAATTATTTTGGCACCAAGAACTAGAAATCCAAGATGCCTACAACTGTTTACATGAGGCGCCAAGCGGCTGCGATGTGTACAACCAAATTTTTTATTGGGTACTTTGAAACTAAACTTTGGAATTTTGATAACGTCTAGAACATTCTAGATTCAATAGAATATTATAACTGTTAATATATAATAATATGGACAGTATTTCTGTAATATTTGTTTTGGCGCCACGAACTAGAAATCCAAGATCTTTACACTATCGCTAACAAACTAACCTTTGGAATTCCGGTAATAACATTTGGAAAATTATTATGTGTTTAATACAGTGTTATAATTGTTAATATATAACCGCATAGGTCGGATTACTGTTATATTGTTTTTGGCGCCATGATTTTGGAATCCAAGATGTCTACAACTGTTTGCATATTACTTTATGCAGTTCTAAAATATTTGCAGCTTTTACTTATGCTTGGCGAGCAACCGTTTTTGACATGGATTACGTATAATTAAATAAAACACAAAGAATACATTCGTAACAACTGTAAGAAGGTTGTTTATTTAGAGCCAGGTTTAACACCACTATTAGAATTTTCCCCACATTTTTTGTCAGGAAAATTTCTCACAATAAAAAACCAATATTTCCCTACACAACACTCACCCATTTTTCTTTCTATAGAAGCACACTGTTCCGTGTGACGTAGTAAGTGAGGCTTTATGTGCAAATAGACTGGTTGTATTTCTTATCTCAGTATTTAACCAACTGGATGCACAAAATTTATTTCACAATAAGTTTTATTTCATGCCTCTACATGTTTCGAGCACATGTGCTCGAAACGTGTAGAGGCATGAAATAAAACTTATTGTGAAATAAATTTTGTGCATCCAGTTGGTTAAATACTGAGATAAGAAATACAACCAGTCTATTTGCACATAAAGCCACACTTACTACGTCAC
>Ga0123352_10006841_pt1 | contig 17543 bp, 13 predicted proteins | sample TergutLab28metaG_FD_89700 | JGI IMG/M metagenome (GOLD analysis project Ga0123352, IMG submission 89700) | Labiotermes labralis P1 segment gut microbial communities from Petit-Saut dam, French Guiana - Lab288 P1 | ecosystem: Host-associated > Arthropoda: Insects > Digestive system > Gut ... | reverse complement strand
GCTACAGATACAGAGGTCCCGGGTTCGATCCCCGGCGCTACCAGATTTTCTGAGTAGTAGTGAGTCTGGAACGGGGTCCACTCAGCCTCGTGAGGTCAATTGAGGAGCTACTTGAATGAAAAAGTAGCGGCTCCAGGTCTAGAAAACGGAGATTAACGGCTGTGGGGACCCGTTGCGCTGACCATGTGACACCCCTTTATCCGCAAAAGTTGGCACTAACTTCGCCGACCGGCGGCGGCCGCTCTGTCGGTATAGTTCGCGTGCGAACTAAGGCCACGGAGTTTGTTTGTTTGTCGAATTTATCAGAGTGTGTTTTAGGCTGGTGATAACAGTTTAAATTTCATTGTTAATCGCCAGTTGCTGTAATATTTAAGAAATGTATTTTGTCACATATTGTACATATGGGTCTTGTAATTTATTTAATAGTAAACAGCGAAAACTATCCCATACACTATTAACAGATCAGTGTTCGCAATGTACACGGAGTGTTCCTTTTTTCTGTAATTTAGGAACTAAAGAACTATATACACATGTACTTAGATGAACTCGAGCCTTCTAAGGGGTTAATTTTATAAATAATTTTGGAATGGAATGACATGAGCACCAAACTGTATTTAAAAATTAAGGAATTCTGTTATACGTGAGAGATTAATTTACGTAGGATAAGAGGTTTTACAACAGTAAATATTAAGGTTGCAAAATTTTGGTTTGTGATGCCGTGTACTTTGACAAATAAATACCAACATTTCGGCGAAACTTATCGCATCCAAATCTGGTTAAAAGTATGAGGCAGCACGTTATTCCGAAATGTTGATACATACAGCATCTAACTGAGGAAAATCATTTTAATATTTAATCTTAATGTTTAATTACATTTTAGATTTTGAAACCACCGAGAATAATCAAGTAGGACGGACAGAACCAATAAATACCGAAGTATAAACTATACACCCTTCCGCTGAAAAATGCCATCCTTGCCAGTCCTAAACACAGCAATATTATGAGCTATGCAATTTCATCCGAGAACCGGCTATCGTCAGGTTTCAATTGATTTGCGTGATTTCAGGCTTCCGCCTCGGTGTAAATAAAATATGCGCTCTTCCGGGATTTTACCCAGCGTAGATTGGTAGTTTGTTATCGACGGTTCGTAAATACCTATCTGTCCCATCTTCAAGGGTCAAGCAGTCCCAGTAGACTCCTTTATCCTTCAAGATGAGATCGATAGGTAGTTACGAAACGTCGGTAACAAACTACTAATCTACGCTGGGTAAAATAACATAAGAGCGTAGATCTCATTTCGCTTCAAAGTCAGTGATTTTTACATGTTAGTATATGTGTTTATATATATATATGCCCAAATAATTACAGATTGTTTATAATTTACTATGAATATTATAGTGTTCTCACACGGTTTCCATGGAGACATGTAGTTTTCACATGCTTGTACCGGAAGCAGTTCTGTACCAAAAACTGTGCCATTTGAAGGGTAAAAGTGCAGCTTAATCCCTTTCAGAAAGAAAGGGGAAATATATGAAATTGATAAGGGAAAGGAAAGTGGTATAGGGAGAAGACATGAAGGAAATCCTCTGCTCTTAATTTCATGTAGTTTTTTCCACTAATGCCTTGAACTAAAACATGCTTCCTTTATAATGAACCATCTATAACCAGGCTACAATAAAGCACGACATAATCAATGTGACTGGTACGAGTGAATGGTAACGTGCAGAGTAACTTAACAGAAAATGACACTATTTGAAGGTTCCTAGTTGAAAAATTCTTAGGTACCCCTGTTCTTGGATTAAAATTTGGACACAACTTATGGACCATGTTTGGAACATGCATACCACCAACCCATAAAAGTCACAGATAAAAGAAGTGTAAATTACTTTACCAGGATATCACAAAACAAAGAGTTTGTTAAGGAAAATCTTGGTGTCATAAAAACTACCAAAATGTTTAATAAATCTGAACAGAAAAAATATTGCTCTACTGTGATTTGCATAAGATATCTTAGGTGAGCTACAGGCGTTGTACACTGCGTGCAAACAGCTATAAAACTGACCGGAAGTGGAGTACAAAAGATAAATGTCGTAACTTTTTCTCCTGTGATTCAATGACAATGCTCAACCGCAGATTACTTTACACTTCGAGATCATATTATAAATATAAACATTAAAGAGAATGGTTACATGACGACACTATTTGCATCGAAATATTATACCGCGTCAGACAGTTGAGTAGCTGTAAATTTTGAATGAGAGAGGACACGGAAGGAAATAGCCGTGTTATTGTTCAAAATAGTGTAAAAACATTTAACTGAGCGGGCTTCGGTTAAACTACAAAAATTCTCCAGATGATTGTAGGGATGGGGTCCGGGGTTCGAACCCTAGATTAACGAAACATGAAGCAGGAGGGTTTGTCAATAGAAATTCGAGTCAATGCAGTGGAGTGCAAAGAATGGCTTGAACACATGAAGGTACACTACAAATTTGCCTGGAGATACAAGAGAAAACCACAAATAGCCTGTCAGAATTAGGGTAGGCAAAGGTGAACTGAGTGTCTCCGGAATAGAAAATCAAGAGCCTTAGTGTATAACGGACATGCTGCGCAGTACACCGAATTTAACACCATAGCAAATAACTGAATTTCCTTCCAATAAATCCACTTCCGGTTCGGTTTGTCTTGTTACTAACCGGGCAGCACGAGTAGCCAGAAGAAGAACAGGGAAATGGGGACGAGGCCTACAGGCACTAGGGCTCGAATCCCCCAGTTCATGATGGCCTGCAGCAGCAGCTGATAGGGGGCGGGGCAGCAGCGTCGTCGTCCTAGTCGTCGGCGGTTAGCTGCAAGGTGTGACTGTTAGTTCTCCTGACAGGCCGACCCTCTCTGCTCCCATATCGCGGCAAGAGAGAGACCGGTTAGCAATGTTTGTCAGTGGTTATTTTCAAAGTGCCTCTCACAACACTCAGTTCTTGCTGTCTCCATTATTAAACAGATATCACTAGCAACATGCTAGATTTCCCGCATTGCAAAATAAATATTACTGAAAATTCCAGGCTTGTTTTATGCACACATTCTTTCACACTAATTATTCCTATGTATTTCTACCGCAAAAATCGAAATCAATATTGGCGATCACTTAAAATTTTAAAGTTATAAATCTTTTTGTTTCATCAATTCGAGTTGAAGGCAACAGAATGGAGCAGTATTCGTAATAAATTCCTATACATTTGCAACGTACATATGGCCTACTTCCTACGTCCACATCACTTTGACTTCCCACACACCACTTCATGACGCAGTCCTGCCGTCAGTTCGTCTCTCTTGATGTTTCCGAAGATTCCTTTAAACAGATGCACTTGCCGAATTCTTTTATGACGCAGACAACGGCATTTTTGCTGACACTGTGACCACTGATGGCATAGCAAGTCCATTGACGCGACGTGATGGTCCTTTTTTTGCTGATCTCCGACATGTGGACCACCACCACTGTCACAACCGTCTTTCCCAAAGCAGTACAAGTTCCTAACACTCACAAACGACGGATATTCCAACATTCACGCGACAATACTGACATTCGAGGCTCCGTAAAGAGAATCCGAATTCTGTAGATCTTGAAGAGACCATGTATAATTTGTGCTTGCTCTTCACGTATGTGCACTACAACACAGTTTGCGTCACATTTAGGGTCTTTGCCTTATAAAATCACTCGCTGTTTTACACCACGTACAGCTGGTGTCTGTGATGCTTTGTCTCCATGTGAATAACTTGCCTGGATGTTGAAGATTCTTGGCTTCCAGCAGCGGCAGCAGCATCAAGTAGTATAAGTGAAATATACACACAACGGGGATACAAATTCAGCCCTGCTCGCATCCACCACCCGACTCAACCCGACCAGGTCCACAGTTAATAATGCACAGACGCGCAGCGACCAACCAATCCCATCGAACGTACCTTCGGGGTTAGAGACTCGAAGCCCGGTACCGCCTCAGCCCCGTATATCGACCAAAAGAAGGGTCGGTTCGCGCAGCTGTGTATTATCCGTGCTCAAGATATCCAGCCAGGCACCAACACTTCCTTTATTTACCGACGCTCTTCAAGCGTTACGAATGATGAATCCCGAGCTCAGCATGTGGCTGAAGAGATTAAGGTTAACAGCAATAAAAGATCTAAACGAACGGTTCAGGTGGTGTAAATTGGATTCAGGTGGCTCTAGATGGTTTCGAGGATCTGGATGTTGAAGACACGACAATGAAACCCTGGCTTGTATAAAAGGTTGGTGGGGGGGGGGGCTTCTCTGAGTAACTCTGTGCTTCACAAAAAAACACTCAGTTGGATGAAGTTCGTTTTAAAGTTATTCGTGTCCGCGCACTAATAAAGAATTTACACCAAAAACCAACATATGCACTAATGTTAAAAATGTATTTTTTACACCATTTATTATAACTCAGATATGTTTCGATCTATCTTGATCATCTTCAAGGAGATACTGAACACCAATAAGCCTAATTAAAAACATAGATGGATTATCAAATACATTAAAATTTGTGTATCAAATATTTGTAGATATTACAACATTCGCTTGTAGGAGCGCAGAACTGGTCCATAAGATGTGGGGGTCGTAGTTTTATAGGTTTTTACGACAGTTCATATCAGGAGGATGTAAAGTTTGCTTTTGGTAGCCAAGACGGTACTGAAGTCTTTATTGATGTTCAGTATCACCCCGAAGATGATCAAGAAAGATCGAAACATGTCGAAGTTAGGAAAAATTGTGTGTAAAGATAAAGGTCAAGGTAAAGTTCACCCTAGAACAGGCCAAGAAAGCCCAGAAGAGGAGTAGATGTATAGCTATACTCTTCCTTCGACCTCGGCGCTAGATGGGGGTGTGTAGTCAATGCCACGTCCCGGCCGCTTTACCCCCGGGAAAAACCCGGTACCCATTATATAGGATGCTGGGTGGGCCCCAGGGCCGGTCTGGACGGGTGCAGAAAACCTACCCCCACCGGGATTCGATCCACGGACCGTCCAGCCCGTAGCGAGTTGCTGTACCGACTGAGCTATCCCGGCCCAGAAAAAACTGTGTGTAACAAATATAATTGTAACATTAGTGTATTTGTCGGTTTTATTTTGTGAATGGAGTTCTTTATGATTTGCACGGTTAATCCTGTATAAAATATCAAAGTCATTACGAACTACAGGGTGATTCAAAAAGATGGACTCAATTTCGTACGTCTATATTTCCTGAACTGTAAAAGGTACGTGAATGATCTACATAACATTTGAAAGAGGAATCCTAAATTTTCAAATGCCACCGCTAGAGCGCTCGCCTAGCGCACAGCCATGCAGCAACGTCAGTTGAGAGCAAAATGGCTACTATGTAGTACAATATTTTTTGCGTGTATCAGAGGAGAATGTGAGGTGAATTGAAGAGCGTTCCGAGCGCAGCCCACGCAAGTCAACCCGTAGAGCGAGCAGGGAACTTGGAATACCGCAACCAACTGTCTGGCGTGTGTTGAGGCGCCGTTTGCTATTCAATTGAGTCCATCTTTTTTAATCACCCTGTAATTATATGTATGTGGAAGATGCTAGTTACTGTGAAAACCAAAGGTCTATTTACGTACAGGCAACTGTTGAACGTAATATCACTTCGATATTAATTTCATTGTAAATGGCGAATTAGAAACCATACGGATATAAAGTGGCATGTTTTAAAGTAATACTGTATAGTTTGGCTGAAACTGCTAAGAAAATATCAGGTAAGATGGCGATCCTACTTCAACATTCAAAATCGCGTTCTCTCTAATGCGACGTACGTTCGTCACTACAAAGCTGAATTCTGTTTTCAGTACTGTAAAGCTTATCGTAGCATGAAACTATTTTGCCGGCAACTTCCAGAAAAACGGGAAGGGGGGGGGGTGAATATGATTTTTTTAGCGAGTGTTTTAATATCGATTTGCGTTTTATCTGCATAAATGAAACTTCAAAGTACATATTTCGGTATGGAACATATAAGACATGTTCATTCCTACAGAGTATTCGAAAAGGCACCTCACTTGCAGCACCAGCCATTCTTCAGATTTTACTTATGGAGTACAGATTGCGAATGCTTTTCTGTAACGGGTTCAACTCAAAAGGAGCTGCCACAACCTCTCTTACCCCAGGAGGGAGATTCGGAAAATTTGTCTTCACTTTTTGTGTTGTTTAAACAAAAGAGTACAAATAGTGAATGGTGATAAAATGAAGGAAATACAGTATGGAATTTCTTCCATAGCAGACGTAATGTTGATACCGCCATGACACCGGTTGGTGGAATTAGGCAGTGACATTTCCTGCTCACCAACATAACAGCTGGAAGCCCTGACTCAGTCATAAAACAGCCTTTTCTGAAAACAAAGCTCAGTGGTTGAAAGTGTGGTGGAGATTAAGACTGGTTAGGTCCATTTTGCTGTCAAATTTAAGCCCAGAATTTTGAATCAGTCTAATGGAGCTTATGCACACTATCCTTATACTAGAAATTAAGCGAAAAAATGAGTTTTTATGTACAGATGGGGTGGGTGAGGTTTACTTAGGAAGATAGCTGGGGCTTTTCTCTGCTCGTAGTAGAGCCGGAATGAGGGGCGGAACAGGGCGGGATGCGACAGCAGTTGACGGTACTTAGTCGGAGGGCGGAGAGGGTTATCTCTGTTCTTATTCTTCTCCTTCTTCATGTCATGATGCTGGGCGTCTCGATAGTGGCCTACACCCACCACAAAACGCACAGACATAAGAGAGTAAGTAGCTGATATCATGGTATGTAAGAAGTAATGTTAAGCACTAGGTACACACTGGTTAGCAGTTTATCGACTACGTTCATCACACTACGGGTTTGGTATTTGATTTCTCTCTGTTTGGGTAACGAAAGACATCAGCGATTTTTGATAATGGCTTGTGGAAGCGCTACTTCTCGTCATCTTGAAGTATATTACATAACACTTTGTTAGATGCTAAGATAGTGTAACATCGGTAATGAACGAATGTACAAACGAAGCATGGGTGGTATGATACAGACAGGGCAAGGACGAAGCACTAGGAGAAAAAATTGTGTCATATTGCCATTTCGTCTACCACAAATTCCACGAGTGGCTTGAAATTGAAGCCGGAACTCCGCGGCGAAGGGCCAGCGAATAATTGCCTGGGCCATGGCATGGTTTGTATGGTTATGACTTGCAATACTTCTCTGGCTCAAAAAAAAAAACGGAATAAATGTGTTTTTAAAACGTTTTCGTGATGATATTATTTTAGATAGGGCAATAGAAAAATATTACAAAATGAGAAACACATTTTGTACGCTTCGTCTCAGTAAGCCTATTAACATTTCTAATGTGAGAAGATGAAAAAAATTAAGGTGAGCAGGTGTAGGAGAATGATGAAGACAATTAAATGCAAAATCTCTGCGCAAAATTTTTGAATCGAAACCTTAGAGAAAGGAATAATCTGGAAGTCATAGATGTTGATGGAGAAAATATTAAAATGGATGTTTGGAGAACAAGTTATCATGATATTAACAGACTCTAGAAGGCATAAAAAGAAGGTCCAATCATAAAGGCTAAAAGCACTGTTCCTTGGGCTTGGGCATTCAGGCACTTAGTGAGGTAAAATTATCCCTCTTCACACCATCAAGGCGCATGGGGGAGTGGAATTAGAGCTCCACCCAGCACTAACCTCGCCACTAGATGGACGCATATAAATGCTGACGCATCCCTCAACCTCTCCCATCACTAAAGTGAGAGGAATGGTTAGTTTCACCATCCGGCCCCTTAACACTCAGGGAGAAAACCCTCAGTATCCATTGAGGAGGAAGCTAGGTGGGCCAGACAGCCGGTATCGATAGTTTGGAGAAAGTACATTATCTCTTTCCCCTGGCGAGAAACGAAAAATATTATTCGGTCGTCCACGTCACTATACTGTTTACAACGGTTCTGGCTTGAAAAAGGACATGAAATTGATGCGTATGTGTAGCACATCGACGCAGTTTTATGCCGCTTCTTCGAACAGTCTGCGCTCAATCAACCTACCCCTATACGTTTCATCCGCTGGCCGTCAATATTTCAAGGAAATGTCTCCTGTGACTTTCATGGTAAACATCCTGAAGTGTCTCTGATACAAAGGATGAGCATGAGATTATAGCTGTAGACTGAAATTGGCCAAAGACAAACTACACTGACCCACGATAATTTTTGTGGAGTCAAAACTCAGGAAATGGGAAACTTCGAGACACCCCAGCAAGAACCTCAAATTTCATTCAACTGATCTAAATTTCGGCGAATCGTCTGCCTATAAGAGCCGGCTATATTATGCATACATATAAGGCAATTTACTACGTCCTGCTTCTAGGAAGCTGGTGTTCAAAACCACGGCACAAACTGCTTAACTAATTAACATTGTAAAAGCGAACGCAGCAGCAATACGGACAAACCTTTCAAAGAGGGAAGAAAAGCAATATTTTTCGAATAATACTGCGGCCCCATGAGTATAAGCGAAACCCGATATGAAGTTACCTCTAGGAAACGGAAAATGCTTAAGCCTGAAATATAAGTACTTACTTATTCCATGGAGCATAGTCCTTAACAGAATTTCAGCTAGTCAAGAAATTTCCCGCATTCTATGGAACCAGAAGGTTCATTACGGCATTCACAAGTGTCCGCCATCTGTCCCTGTCATGAGCCAGCTCGATCCAGTCCATACCCCCACCTCCAACTTCCTGAAGATCTTAATATTATCCTCACATCTACGCCTGGGTCTCCCCAGTGGTCTCTTTCCCTCAGGTTTCCCCATAAAAACCCAGTATACGTCTTTCCTCTCCCCCATACGGGCTACACGTCCCGCCCCTCTAATTCTTCTCGATTTTATCACCCGAGAAATAATGGGTGAGGAGTACAGATCATTAAGCTCCTCACTGTGTAGTTTTCTCCACTCCTCCGTCACCTCGTCTCTCTTAGGCCCAAATATTCTCCTAAACACCCTATTCTCAGACACCCTCAGCCTACTTTCCTCCCTCAGTGTGAGCGACCATGTTTCGCACCCACACAAGACAACAGGCAAAATTACAGTTCTGTATATCATAATCGTTAAATTTTTGGATAGTAAGAAATATAAGTACAGGAAAAATAATTTAGTGCGGAGGATTTGCTTCACATTACGTTTTGCTCATGTGTGTGTGTGTTCATTGCCACAATGAAATTTGCCCGTGACTAACGCGAAAGACGTCAATAAAATGGGGTCTATACACACACATTTTCGCAATAAACTAAAAAGAGTTTTTTTTTAATTTCAAAGCTGTTCTCTCCACCTGAAGGGAAACTAAAATGAAAGTTAAGTTCTATATTTTGTACAGCAACAAATCTGTGCCACAGGACTGTTCTTGATAAATTGGTATTAGCACAGTCGGTACACACATTTCGTGGTTTGACAGGAACTGAAGACGTCAGCATGTTTGCAAAACCCCGCCACTGAAGACTGTGTAGAGGTAACTAAATCCGGCTCAAACCGACATATTCTATTTCTCTTGTGCATGTTTTTTTTAAACTATTTTCATCATCCATTCTCTACCTAGGTTGACCCTCATCTCTTCTCGTTGGGGTTTTCCACTAAAGAATTAACTTCCATGCGATCCAAGTTTTCTACCCATCCAATATTTCCTTTTGTTACATTAAAAATTTTATGTGACGAGTACAAAGTTTTAAGCCTCTCAGGTATTAATTCTCGAAATTTTTGTCCCTTTATTCCTCTGATGCCCAAATTTATCTTGAGTACCCATGAAATATATTCCTCTTCCCATGTGGGAGGCTAACTGTTGCGTTCATTTCAAATTTCAACTAAAGTTTTAATTTTATAAGGGTTATCCCATTATGTTGTGCCCTAAAAAAGTCCTGACCGGTGGTTGTACCCAAATCATCATCAATATCGACTTTTTAAATAGTTTTATATAAATTCTACATTATAGAAGTTTTACCTATAATGCATTGTAATAGCCATTGTAAGTCATATAACGAACACAACTGCACTATATCATACCTTACTCTAAACATTTTTGTACTGTCAGCCTGCTGATGGTCTTTTTGGGCTGAAACATGTAGTCATACTTAAATAAAACTTGGCTGTATTGGACGGAACTATAACGGATTGTTTTTAAAGTTTTATATTTGCATGAGTTTATTTTATTTTATTTTTTTTTTGATTAGAAAGAAAATATTTTCTGAACTGAATTTGTTATTTATTACCTAGTAAGTAACACACTAAACGAATTCACCTCCATAGGTTCTCATATGAATGTTAACGAAGTAAGGATATTCATTTACATGAAATTTGCATACTGATCTGATATAAAATGTATCACTCATACATAGGCTCGTCTAGAGTTTTCAGAATTATTATGTTGGGTAATGAATATGCATGTATAAAATAAAGCCATGCACATTAATCTTCAAATGACTTCATGTTGATGTTTATTTTTTGAAAATACAAATTTTTTATTTGAGTCAAACTTTATCCTCTTCTTCATTCACCTTTCTAAACTTCATTGCAATGTAGTCCCAGTTTCATTCGATATTAACTATAACCAGGGTTAACCATAAGTACACGTTTTATACACCTACAGGAGCAAAGAAAGGCCTGAACTTTGTAGGTTAGCTAAGAGGTAACATTCAGACTGCTGTCATTTATCGTACAGGGCTAACATATCGCACGTGAAATTTTCCTTGTAAGATAAAAGTATTTCTTGAGACTTGACATAGGAGAGGGTCTACTGCTCACAAATAATCTATTATGCAACTTAGAATAAAAATTATTGATATTTTCAAGCACTATGTTTCATACACCACCTATTTGAAAATTTCAGAAACAATTATATCCCACAGCAGGTTTAGTCTATCTAAGAATGCTGCAGGACTTTCAGAATAAATAGCTTTCATTTCTGTAACCAGTAATTCACCTCTAGCCTTTGTGAAGGACAAATACCGTAGAGGTTACCTTCTTCTTGAATACGACGCCGTGCAGATTGTTATGTGTCGCGTTTACCGCAGAGACGAAGGCAGTAGGTTCCTGCGACGGAGGGTGGGGGGGGGGGGAACCGTACCCATTTACCAAGCTAAATTTAACACCCCACAAAACTGTAACCCATAGTCCCCGTTGTTAAACTAACGATATGTAATTATTGTATGTGAGGAAGCAACTGGATTTTAAGATATTAATAAGCGTAGATTAACGTGCTTTAGACGCTCATACATACTGATTGTTGTTGTTTATGTTCTATTTAATTATGAAATTGTACCTTGGAATTACGCGTAAATATAGAGAAAGGGAACAGAAAACATGCAGAAGGTGATCATGACCTAAATGACTGAAGGTTACTAACCCAGTAACCGTCTGGAGGTACGGAGGAAAACGACAAACAAATGAAGTCCGGATAGCTGACCTCTATGCTCAGAATTGAACCTGGGATCGTATAAACACGTAGCAGGGCTAAGGAATCGACGGTGACGATGGTCTGGTCGTTTTAATGGTGCGCTTTTGATTTCTTCCAAATCAAAACAAACTTAGAAAATAATTCGTCTATAATTTTATTCGCAAAACTAAATTTCTTGAACCGAAACTCTTTTATATGAGATTAACTGAGTAACAGGACATTAAAGCTGGGACCAAATAAACTTTTCGAAAATTTGATTAATTTTACAATCATTAAATTTCGGCAAAACAAGATGCATGTGCTTTGTAAAACGGTTAAAAAGGTAACGCAGTCCCGTTACAGGCCTGGAGTGGCCCAGAGGGTTCCCGGAAGTTAAGGTTCCCAATTTCGTGACAACGGCACAGGATGGTGGTAAGGTTGTTAGCCTTACGCACCGGCCGCCTTTACCCACAGGAAATGCTCCTGGTACTCATTTATGTTAGAGGCTGAGTCGACCCCAGGGCCATAGTGCGATCGGAAGAATTTTATGTCAATGAAAAACTCCAATGACACCAGCTGGGATCGAACCAGCGACCTTCCGATTTGTAGCGCAGCACCTTAATTTGTAAAACTGTTAGTAGTGTTTTATCTAGGTTACAATGACTACACACGCCAAAAATCTTTTGCAGTCGTGATGTTGCTATTCTACATGTTCTTGAATTTTCCAAGTTGAATCATTTTCAAAGGCAGATATGTGTATCTCCGTACGAGTCCTTGCATCTCCTTGGTAATTAAGCCACTGCTTCTTATGTACTGATATGTCGATTTGCATGCTCTCATGGGATTAATAATATCAAAATCAAAACAGAAATACTTGTAATGTATTAATATTTAAAAAGACTGCCTGGAAGATTGGCTGGATTATATATATATATATATACATATATATTGGTGTGTGTGTGTGTTCTGTCCACCTTCAAAAGTATTTCATCTGAATCCATATTAATGACATCTCTAATTATTTCCACGTTTTGCCAAAGCTCTCTCTGAACGTTTGTCCAACATAAGAGTGTATCCACTTCTGGGACACCCTATTCTATCGCACAAACAACATTCGTCCACAATATAAATATCTAATTAGCTAAGAGTGCGGTCCAAACGAACAGGTTCGCAATACGGTGATCACCATTTTGGCATATTTATTATGCAGGCAGCTAAATCTAAACGCCTTGCACAAAGCATATCTTACTCTATTTATTATGCTCGTGAGGTTTGTCTTATTTAACGACTCTGTTTCAAACATATAAGTCACATCTGTAGGCTTGTTGGCTAAAAATCGTCTACGGAGGAGAAAATCACGAAAGTCCTACCCACGACAGTTGGTAACCAGGCCGAGTTTGCAATCGGATATCTCGGAAAAGCATGTGCAGAATTGAAGATGGAAGAATAGAATGACTGATTTACACTTAGTGAACACCACAAGATTATTAGACAGTGAGTTAATGTTAACCTATCCCGTTATAGAAATCAGAATCGTTGGTGAAGTGCGTGAAGTTTACGTTAAAACTTCAGACTATGAGCTAGAATTACTTTTCTAACCCCAATTCCCCGGCTCTAGGCTTATGCTGGACGCTATTTTGGCACATCAGAGCAATGTCAATACTATAAACACTTCAATGACTTCCCCACGCAATGGTACTTCAAACACATCTGCATTAGAAAAAGTCTATACTCTCACACTGATGATTAAATCTATATTAATAAAGACGTCTGTCTTTAACCAGTATTAACTACTTACACCTAATAAAAAATAAAGCACAAAAATCTTAGAAAAACTAAGCTTTTTTTTTGTGTGCCTTACCTGGTTCAGCCACATGTCTGCTTACACCCACTTAACAATGTTAACAACAAACATAAAATTCTTCCAGCACAAACAGCAAAAAGCGACTGCACATAAGCAATAACCACAGTACTCTTAATACAAAGGAGAAAGACAATTATAACGAAAGCCTACTGCACCAGAGGGAAAGGCATATGTGATTCACTGCATGGAAAGAAAAACTGAAGTAAAGTAGCAACGCTTCGGTAGAATAGGCCTCGTTAAAATGTTGCGTTTATGAAGCTCTTCTGAGAGTTCTAACAAGCAATCGAACTGGGAACACGCGGGTACCCGTACCTGTCACGTGCGGAGTTATGGGAAGCTGCGCATGACCGATCAGAAATAATGCTAAGCGGTCTGAATCAGGGATTGAAAGAAACTACAACAGCGGGGAGAAAGTGGGAAGGATCGAGCGCCATATTCCTCAGCATCCATAGGACTAATTCGTTTGGCCTGGATAAAATCTGTACTCCTTTAGCTGAAACACAACATGTGAAAGTTGCGACTTGCTCATGTTTTACTAGACAGCTTTATAAACATTTTGAATTATTTATACGAATAATGTCTGAAGGGTCTATAATGGAGCTAGGGAAAAATTCAAAGTGACAAGACACGGTTACAGCTTGTCTTTTGCAGCAGCCTGTTAACTGTCTCCAATGAGCAGAGTCCTACTTGAGAAGCTAACAGGTCCTCAGCTGGTCAAGAAATTCATCGCATTGTATAAAACCCGAACGTTCATTACCACATTCACAAACGCCCGCCATCTGTCCCTATCCTGAAAGATCAATCCAACCACTGTTTGCAGTGTCCCTGTAGCAAAGGATCAGCCCGAGACCTTGGGAATGTTTCGTAACATCGTAAGTTTTTACGGCGAGGAGCCATTAGCACTTCGCCCAATGCCCCCAGTTGGAGGACCAACCTTGTCGGCTATCGGAGACCATTTATGTAACATAGCTGCTTCTACCCACCATATCTAGAGGCTGTTTATCCATCCGCAACCTCGGGAGGCACCATGTTGTGAAGACAAGGACCCTCTTGCCACGGAATATAATATGCACAATCCTATACATTTTGCCTCAAAACTTGGATCTTCTACGCACTAAGAATATTAAAATTATAACTGAATTGCACTCTATTTAATCAGTATTACCTCGTGCTATAATATAATTTAAATTTGTAAGTTTCAAGACTTCATACTTAACATTAAAAAATGTGTTTCCACGTACTTTGGTTATTCGTAAACTCCTTCACAGACACTCCACTACTTAGCAGTTTTAAAGACATTAACCTTTTGGCGCCGGAATTATTTTTTTAAATTTCAGCACACCCTGTATATAAAATGTGAATAATACAGGAACCAAATATGTTAGAATTATGAATCAAACTGCATTTTTAAGAGAAAAAAACTGAGAATCTATACCACGTTTAAAATATTCAGTACCTATATTTGTTGAATAAATATATAAAACGCAACTTTAGAGGTTAGCGGTGCGGTACGACCACTATAGTTGACATTAGGCGTCAAAAGGTTAAACAACTGAAATAACATTTAGGAAGGCACCGAATTTTTTCCTTGTGGAAAGGAAAGAGTATTGAGAAGCAGCTGGCGGAAGAATACCGCTGGGCAATATCACAGGTGGCGGGGCATTCACCCTGCGGCCGATCGGGTTCCAGTGTGTTGGAGTTTGTATTGCAGCTGGAGTCCTTTGTATAAATGTACATAATTCAACACGTGTGTACTCAGTTCAGACTTACATGAATTCGACTTCAGGACCTTCCGGAACGTAACAGTCGTGTAAGCCGAGAAGTGTTTTAAATAGCCTACGTACCAAAATACAGGCGGAAATATCGAATTCGAAGGAGGAGATGGTAATAGTACTGTCATCGAAGTCGGCATACATTACAAATTAACAAAAATGCCTGCAATAGAAACACTGAACAAAAAACCCGCCTTCTTGTTAGATGCTGGAAACAGCCATGTCCTCTAGGCTCACTTTTACTTCAGCTGTACAAAATTTTCTTAAATTTCATAGACTTCTATTTGTAATAAAATATATGATACGGGAACTGAATAGTAGAACAAATAATTAGTAGTCTATGTTGCGTGTTTTGCATGTTAAAGGCAATTTTATTTTGTGCATAATTCACAAAATTAATAGGAAAGCTGGCTTCATACTTGTCTGGTATTGCAGGAGCTTCACAACCTCCATTTTCCATAAACTCCTCTGTAAGTGGGCACCAGTAACCAACTCCAAACATCACCCATAAATGAGAAAACTGTCAGCACTGTATGTCGTACAATGTATGTAAATGAAAGACTTTATCTAGGAACACACTGAAGGTTAACTTGGGTCTTACATACAACGAAAATTTGTTGTGCTTAGTTAATCATCACGCCTTCAGTACATATGGAGGGATGGATATATAGCCCCACGCATTCTTAACCTCGATACTAGATTGAAGGCAGGGGTCTTCTTCACTCTCCGGTCACTTTACTGCGGTATAATTGGATTCAGAGCTTTGTGGTCTCCAGAGTCGATCTGGACAAGGTAGTGAAGAGGAAAATCCGTACCCCCGTACCCTCGGTCGACAGGCCTCATTATAGTCAGTGTACCGACTCAGCTACGCCGGCCCAGACGAGGGCTTAATTAATGTGGTGCAGGAAAGGAAGTAGCAGTCCAGTCACAGTAGTGTCTCCTTCTTCCATACATCTAACTGACCAGCACTGAACCCCTCTAACTCATTCCGCACTGTTCCATCAATAATTATGCATCAGAGAGCAAAGGATGAAACATTACAAGTATGCATTTCATCAATACATACAAAATGCGAATAAACTGTAAAATACGTAATCATTGAGGGGTCTCATACCGCACGTTTTCTGAGGATAAGAATATATTTTTTGTCATACTATACCCACTTGTTTGCCACACTAAGAGGATACAGCCTTATGGTGGGGACAAGTCAACAATCTTGTAAGGACTTACCGGCATCGTTGCCACAAAGTAAACAATTCACCCTCAAGTGGACAGCAGCAAACTGCAGAAGGGTACTGGACTCAAAGTTACACATTCACTCTACTGAAAATGAATGAAATGAGTTAACATCAAAATAATCAAAATATCAGATAAGAATGAATTTTAAAAAGTAATATAATTTACAGTAATTTCTCTTCTGGTTGTAGCATTCAGAACACACATTAATCCTTTCATGCAAGACTTTTGGCTGTTTCTAAACACTGCCCCACTGGATAAAAAAATCCACAAATTATTCAAGAGAAGGTGTAGGATTTCATGGTAGATTTATGGTAGCAAAATGAGATAGCAAAAAAATGTAAAATATGTATATCTATGTAAGAAATCTGCGGTCTGCAAAAACTGGTGTTACATTGACAAGTATTCATATAGATATAAAAAAAAAAAACCTCAGTAAACTCAATAGCCTTAAACTCAAACTGGGTGCTGGCATTCTACATGAAAGGATTAATGGCAGTGAATTTAGTATAACAGACTGTGATGAGACCATGCATTTTGTGATAAAAGAAAAAGGCACACAAGTATCTTTGCTCTGGACGGTATTTGAAACTGTTACCCTTGTGTACACTTCCAAAGACCAGATGAAATTTAAACAATGCAACCACTGGAATCTGCTCTTCTGGAATTTGCAGAACTAGATGTAAGAGTGAAAACATGATTTGTCATTTGGTTGCCTCCAAGGAAAGTCCTGTATTTTCTAGATAAATTATCTGAAATAATATAATGGACTGTGTAATGGTAAAACTTGTGGATTAGAACAGTAAATTAACAGGCTATTATAACGAAACTTGAAATAAATGAGAAAGTGCGGTATGATGGGTTTCAGGTCTGCTGTTACATTTACAAATTATAAAGGCAATCCAAAAATTTAAAGAACAAGATACATAAAATTATAATTTTGCCTGTTGTTTTGTATGGTGTGAAACTTGGTCGTTGACATTGCGGAAGGAAAGGAAGCTGAGGGTGTTTGAGAACATGGTGTTGAGAAGAATATTTGGACCTAGGAGGGACGAGGTAACGGGGGAATGGAGGAGACTGCATAACGAGGAGCTAAATTATTTGTACTCTTCACCCAATATTATGTGGGTGATAAAATCGAGAAGAATGAGATGGGCTGGGCATGTGGCGCATATGGGTGAGGAGAGGGGGTGTATAGGGTCTTGGTGGGGAAACCGGAGGGAAAGAGACCACTGGGGAGACCTAGGCG
>Ga0123352_10006839_pt1 | contig 17550 bp, 8 predicted proteins | sample TergutLab28metaG_FD_89700 | JGI IMG/M metagenome (GOLD analysis project Ga0123352, IMG submission 89700) | Labiotermes labralis P1 segment gut microbial communities from Petit-Saut dam, French Guiana - Lab288 P1 | ecosystem: Host-associated > Arthropoda: Insects > Digestive system > Gut ... | reverse complement strand
TATATATATATACACACATAAGCTACCTCTATATATATATATATATATATATATATATATATATATATAGGGGAAGGTCATGTATAAATTCGTCAAAGATGGAAATAGTGTAATTGTTTGTTTTGGAATTTTGAATATTGCATCATTCATTCATTTAACACTGTCATAAGAATTATCAGGGTTACTATACTGTTCTGTTATTAGAGAAATGCAAGTGATGATGGTAGGATATCTTACCTTCATCACAAATAACAAAATTGTCAAGAATCAAAAGTCATCTCTCTATCTTTAAGAATAAATAAATGATGAGCATTCATTTGTAATAATGACACATGGTAAGAATATGTATTATTTATTCACAGATCATGCTGTAGAGGCCATTGTGTAGGTGGGGGGGGGGGTGTTAAAAATTCTTGGAAAATGCATATGGGATTGTAAAAACAGTATGTATCTTGATGAATTAAATATGTTACGTACACTGCTTTGAATCAGCTCAGGAGAGGGCTGTTTGTATAAGTAGTGATGAACCTGATTGTTGTATTGCCACCTAGTATAATGCGCAGTGTTGTTAAAAGATGCCACCACAGAAAGATGTGTTTGCATAGTACAAAGGAGACAGCCAAGTACTGATGAGGCATAGGAATATATTCCGAGTAGAAGAGATTACCTTATAAACTAAAGAGGACTTGGTGTGAACAAATTTGGCACAGGAACATAGTCTGAATGTTTTAGATCACATTCATTGCCACAAAACACCTTGATTTGTGTTTGAAGAATCATTCATCTATGCACTGAGAACTGGGGTTCGCCTAATCTTGTAATAATACTAAATTTGAATTTTAGGCTCATAATATTATTTTGTTTATAGTACCCAAGTATTTTAACGTTCATAATACATTTTTTAATTCAGTTTGGCTGAACAGTGTTCATTGCCCCATATAAAACTTAAAAAGGCCATAGTTCAACACTCAGGATTGTACGCGATCACTGTATATGACTGTTCCACTATACAGTACTACTGTTTGTAATGATACCAATCCTTAGTTACTTCCCATCATGTTACTTATGCTTGTGTGCAAAAGCTCATCAACCACCTTGTTTCCACACTGCTTGTAGAAGAAGTTTTGAGGTCTCTGTGAGTCATCTTTAGTCAGTGTGCAGCTTGCTATGTAACACATATGTTAAATACAGTTGCTAGGCACAGTGTTGTATTCAGACAATAAGGCCGTGAGTTGCCAATTGGCCACCAGGCAAACAACTTACACATAAGAGAAAAGGTTTTGATCAGCTGTGGAAAAAGTGAGAAAAAAATTGTAGAAGAATGTGACATCTCCAAGAAAATCTTTGGCTCAACTTGCACCGGAGACATATGTCTGCATCTTGACCACAGAATGGGGAAAAATTGTTTAATTTGCATCTGTGTAAGACGGCTGTTACCCACACACTGTACAGTGCAGATTGTGAACCCAGACTGTATTTTGTGAACTGGTACCTAGAGGGTACAGTATGCTGCATACAGTGACCCCACACACATTCTTTTTAACTGTGAAGCGTGGTTTAGTCTCAGTTGATACGTGAACTCTCAGAACACGTATTGTTCTGCATAAAATGCCAGGTTAAACCACAAAGTGCCATTACTTATGTGGAGGTTGTTAGTATGTGGTGTGTTATGAGTGCAACTATAATTATTGGACTTTTGCATTCTGAGACCATAAATTCACTCCAGTATGTAACACACATTCTGACACCTTTTTTCTTCTTCTTCTTTTTCTACCTGTCAGAGAATCTGTGCCCCCCTTCCCTTTGTAGGGAATCAGATGTAAAACAGTGCATCAGCTTTCACACTAACCATTTCCTGCATTGTAACCCTTTGGCGCCAGAATTAAATTCCTGTTGCAATCTGCAAAACACTGGATTAAAGTAGGGGATTTAATTTTCGTAATGCATACTCTTAAAAAACAAAAAGTAAAAATGAAAGAACCCAACAAGGCTGTACAAGAATAGCCATAATTGGCTAATGCATTTGATGCATCATTTAGGAATTCAACATAGCACCCTGGAATACAGTGTACGTATCTTTCATCGCCAGGGTTCAGTACAAAGTGTAATACCAACTTTGAAGCATTAAACTAGAATGCATGGCCCCTAACTCACATTAAAAATGGAATACAGCTGTTGCTGTCTCTGTTGCTTTATAATATATATTGTTCTTCTGCATGGTAATATTTGTTTGCCATAAAATAAAAGGTGCTGTGTCTTTTCTCTTTTTGCATGTCTCTACTCAGGCAAGGATGGTAGCAAGGTGACAACGGTGGTAGCCACCCCTGGACAAGGTCCTGATCGGCCTCAGGAGGTGTCTTATACTGACACCAAGGTGATAGGCAATGGAAGTTTTGGTGTGGTATACCAGGCGAAATTGTGTGACACGGGAGAAATGGTGGCCATAAAGAAGGTCCTTCAAGATAAGAGGTTCAAGGTGAGGGAGACTGATCATATGCAAGTTTAGATGCCTTCTACCTCTGTAAGTTTTGTAAAGCATGCATTCAATTCTAGTGTCATATAATTAGTTTTCACAGCATGTGGTCTACATTTTTGGTGGTATTAGTAGCCTTTTTGCATTATTTTTGTTATAATACCTGCAGCTCCTGGTAGCCATTGAGTAGGAGACTAGATGGACCCCAGAGCAAATCTGGATGTATCCCAGAAGTTATATTCATACATACACTGCTCTTGCAAATAGTACAGAAGAGAAACTAACCTCCAGTGATTTACTTCTGTTTCATTTTACAGTAGTTAAGAATAGAATATAAAAGAATCTACAAAAAAATAATTTGTGGGTTTTTCAAGAGAAGTCCAATTTGGACATTGGTATGTGTTATACTGATCCAGTCTTTTGTGAAATTACTTCTATCACTTGATTTCGTTTGAAAAGCAATATGAATGTGGTTCCTTAACGTGGTATTTTCTTTCAGAACCGTGAACTTCAGATCATGAGACGCCTGGAGCACTGTAATATAGTGAAACTGAAATATTTCTTCTACTCTAGTGGGGACAAGGTATGAGATTCTTTTGTGGTTTTATGTTTTGGTGTATTGCCTTCCATTAAATTAACCTCTGTTATTTCTTTTGCCACTTGTTGGGAAAGACACTTGCTTTCTAGGGGCTGGAGGTGAAGGGGCGTAGTAACATGTTACATGTGTGATGTATTAGTGTTCAAGAATGAAGGAGTGGATCAGATGGGTTAGAGTCATGCAGGTCATTCAGAAGTAATACACATTTAATTTTTATTCCAGTAATATCATTTCTTTTATACAATACAGTGCTTTTAATAAGCCTGCAGACACCCCCAAAAATGCTTCTGCAACATTTCCCATACAGGGGTGTTTCACCTTCAGATAAAGATTAGGTTCTTTGGACTAACATCAGGACTTAGTGAAGGTGGGGAAGCTGTTCCCAACCATACACTCTTATATGATCAGCTGCATTGCCTGCCCTGTGACACATTCTCAGTCAGCATGATAATGAAAATAACAATGTGTGAGATTCATGGTGCAGATTTTTGGGTGAAAGTGGACACATAATAATGTCTGCTTTATGATAAATTCCATTATAGTCAGTTCTGCTATAATGTGATAGTAGCATTCTCATGAGACCTTGCAGTATAGAAAATCATGTAACAAAAATTGGGTCAGATGAAAAAAAAGTTATTATCCAACCTTGTATCTTTATTGGTTGCAGAAATCACATAATAGCCAGTGCACACATGTGAAAGCTCATATTATACAAGCAACATCCACTTATTCATCAGTTATGTAATGGCCGGTCTGTGTTTACAAAACAGGATTGACAGCAGAACTGACTATGTCATGTGGCTGTCTTCTTCCAAAAGGTTATTGACACTAATGATGGATTTGCAGGTCTTCAGGTTTTCACAATGGTGTAGCTGAGGATTTTCATTCTTCTGAGGTGTGATGTCACATCACTGGGTAACTGGCTGAAAATTATTTTGAGACAACATAGGGGCCTCGTGTTCAATGATCAAAATGTTTTGGACAACCAGGCCTTCAAAGAGGAGGCCACTACATTGTATGAGGAGGAATGACGACATATTGAAAATGTTAATTGTGAAAATCAATAACGTTGCAGGAGTGCAGTGTTTACCATATGAAGAACAAAACTCCAGTTTTGTTTATGCTATGTGTTATACCAAGTGTGCGTGGATGTATGCAGGTACCAAAACCAAGCAGCATCGTGGAGTTGCCCTGAGAATGGCATCCTTTGGACAGAAGGCTGCCTGTGTGGGGTGTGTGTTGGAAATGATATCAGTTTCAGTGTTCAGAGCAGGTTCAAAACCACTTGCAGGGGAAAGAGTGTGTTTGTGGGTTGGAAGGTTTCCACTGTAAGTTCTCCACATATTTACTATAAGAGCACACAGATGCCTGTTTGATAGCACAAAACACATGGGTTAATGTGCCTTCAGAATTCCTGTTTTGTATAGTGCAGGTTGCATCTTGTGGCTTCATTGTCTGCCACTACCTCCACCATTGGCTCACTACCTACAATTTTGCTACCCTCAGCATCTGTACCTTTATAATATGCCCAATCAACCCACACAGCAGATCTTTGACTGACACTGAAGATGACAGTAGTATGATTATTTAGAACGTCAGAAACTACTTAGTGTCACAACGTAACATCCCAGAAGACAGATATTTTCAGCTACACTGCTTTGATGACCTTATATCTCCCAAGGTAATAGTCACATAGCTTGTCAAGAAATCCCCTGGCTTTTATGGAACACAGAATCCCATGACAGTGTTCACAGTGGCAGTTCTGTGAACCAGTATGCTAAATTCAGTCCACATCTCCATCTTATTTTTTTGAAAGTTTGCTTTAATATTTTGTTCCCGTCTGTACCTAAGAATTCCAAGTGGTGTCATCCCTTCAAGTTTATCAACTAAAATTTTGTATGTTTTCCATCATCCCTGTTCTTGGTACCTGTCTGCCCATCATCTTGATTTATCACTTTTTGAATACCTGGTGAAGAGTATGAATTAGCAAGCTTCTTGTTATGCAGTTTTCTTTGTCTCTTTCCATCCCTTAGGTCCCATTATTCTTAGCATCCTGTTTTCACACATCAACAGACCGTTCTCTTTTCATACAGTGTGGAACCGCATTTCACACATGTATAAATAAAAGATACACACATGAATATAAAAGCTTCCAAGATGGATGGTGGCAAGCATCCATGAAAGTTAATCTGTTGTTACTTTCTTTGTGAATGTAAGTTTGATTTCTTACCGTTATTTCCAAGTATTTGGACCTCGTCCCTTTTCAAAGGATCTATTAAGTATCATTATGTTAAGATTTTTTCCTGCGTTTTTGTGACAGGACATGAACGTACATCTCCTCGTCTGTGTGCTTACTCTTTTTCTGCTTTCAGACCAGCCTTCTTACATCATCTGCCTGCCATATCCTGAGTTTTGCAAGCCGAATTACAAATGTGAGAGATTTAACTGGAAGAATAAACCACTTCATGTCCTGATATTATGTTTTCATTATTATGTTTTTCAGAAGGATGAAGTGTACTTGAATCTAGTACTGGAATATATCCCCGAGACTGTGTACAAAGTTGCTAGGCATTACAGTAAATCTAAGCAGACTATACCTATTAGTTTTATAAAGGTAAGTGACTATATTACCTTTTATCCTTACACTTTAAGTGTAACTGTGCACAGTAGCTGTAAGTTACCAACAAGTATCTTTGCATAAGTGGGTTTCACTCTGAGTGTAATACCTAGCCATGAGGAATCATAAATAGCTCCAGCTGTTAATACTGCTGTCATTAAAACTGTCAGGCATTGAGGTTTTGTGGGGTACTATTTGGCATGGTAAATTTGCTTCAACATAAATTTCAACGCATACAGATGTTAATATCAAAAAGCACTGTTGAAGTTTGTCCCATCAGTTGACAGGGTTTAGCAGGAATGGAATAGAGGAAGGTGCATGGTTAATGTAGGAAAATACAAGAGCTTTCTTCAGGATCTTAGACATGGTAGAAGTTGCACATTGGCCTAAGTATGTAACATGCCAGGAAATTGGAAATTTATTTCGTATTCACATGGGTGGATCATTCCTGAAATTAAGGACTCTTCTGTTGTACGGCATTAATATACCTTACAGAGCAAATCAGTGCAGTCTGCTGATCATACACAGCGGTGCTGTACAGACACCCATTTTCTTCAAGGAAACACACTGGGCCTCAGTTAGTCCCTATTGTGTATTGTGAGTAGCACCATTTTTCTTATGAGATAAAATGCATGGGGGTGGTAAGGGTCGTTGACTTCCATTTCTGACTTCACCAGCTAAAGAAAATTTACTACTTTGAATTATCTGTGAGTGAAACACCGTTTTGTATGCACTTGTTTGTTGTGGTGAACTCACTGTGTGGAGGCTGACATGAGTATCAATCTATGTGTAAAACTTGGAGGAATAGTCTCAGAAACCTACAAAATGCTTGAAACTGAGCTAGGATACATCATTTGAATGGTTTGCTTGTTTAAATGGGCACACACGCACCTTATGGTGTTATTAGTTCCAAAAAGCAAGGGAAAGTTTGTGTGGCAGTATTTGGTATTAGCTGTTGTATTGATATCATTGACACACAGCATTCTGTTGACAGGCCCATGTTTTATCTTGCCTTTGTTTTTTTAGGAAAAAATTGATGGTGCTGAGAAAATAAAAGTGTCCCATTGTATCATTTCTATTACTGAGACCCATATTTACAATCTCATTGTGAACCAGACAGTCTGAAGTTCTAATCTTGGCAGGGGCACGAAATTTTTGTCTTGTCTGAAATGGTTTAGACAGGCTCTGGGGCCCACCCAGCCTCCTGTTTAGTGGGTACCAGGGTTGTTCCCCACAGGTAAAGCACCTGGAGCATAAAGTTGACCACTCAAGTCCGTCTGTTGCTAAGGTTAAGAATACATTGAGTTGTTCCACTGTCCCCCCCCCCATATGCCTTTTTTGGCATGGACAGGAACAACTGTACCTTACTAAAGCAGAACTTCAGTTACTTTAGTTATTTTTAGGGGCCTGATCATTTCAAGGCTGCAGTATATGTATGCCCTTATATAATCATTATTTTCTTCTAGTAGATTGCATTCATACTTATTCATTTCTATTACAGTTCTGTTTCAAAGTTCAGGGGGAAAACAGGGATCAGTATATGAAGTAGTACTTGGTTTATGTTCTTGGATGTGACACCATGTAGTTTTGCCAGTGTCAAAAGACAAGAAGACCACAGTCTTTAACACACTGCTGTAAAACCTCAGGTCTTGCACTTGCAATGGTATTTTAATACTGAGCTGACTGTGTTGAGACTCTGTTCTGTTTGACAAGAATGAAAACCACAGTTTTCAACTTAACATGGAATAATTTGCTGTCATTATGAGAGGGTGTGATCATGTTTCCCACGCAACAATCATTCTAGCCGGTATGATTATTTTCTAAATTACCTCTGCCTGTGTGGTCACTCTCAGTTTCAGGGCACGCAGCATCGAACATTTTCATTATCATGGCAGCTGTTTTTCAATTTCAGCTTGTTGAATTCCATCTTCCACAGTATTAACACTTTTATTCACCATGTGTTCTCCTCTAGCCACCATTTTATGTTGTCAGTGCTGCTTTTCTTATGTAGATAAATATTATGTATGAAAACTCTTCTGGTGCTTCAGATATGTAGGAAACATTTTCCCTAAATATGTGTTGTGTGTGTAGTTCATATATAATAGCAGCACCTGTCACATGCTATCACTCATGTAGCAGTTTCAGCACTTGGTGGTTAAATGAAGTTTTTAGATTTAATGTCAAGGAGGGGCTGTATTGGACCATTATTTATCAAATTCAATTCACCTGACATCTGAGTTTAAACCCATCACAGTAAGAAATCTCAACAAGCCCATTGAGTGATACATTGATGAAACATAACTGGGGTATGCACAGATCAGTATATATGATCTGTGCATTATGTGCCCATTTTGTGAACAAAATAAATTAGAAAGTTAAAAATGAGAAACACCAGTCCATATATGTATGCATTTACTTATATAATTAATAAGAACCAGAGTAGATTTTAATCTCTTAATTCCATTTTCTTTTCTTCTTTATGCAGTTGTATATGTACCAGTTATTCCGGAGCCTGGCTTACATCCACTCTTTGGGAATCTGCCATCGAGATATAAAGCCTCAGAACTTGTTGTTGGATCCTGATACGGGTGTGCTCAAGTTATGTGACTTTGGCAGCGCTAAACATCTTGTTAAAGGGGAACCCAATGTTTCGTACATATGTTCACGATACTACCGGGCACCTGAACTTATATTTGGGGCTATCGATTACACTACTAAGATAGGTATGCCACTTTTCTTATTTACAAAACATAATTACTCTTTTGGTGGTGGTAATGGTTGTAGTGGTAATCCTGGTGCTGATGATGATAGTAGTAGTAGTAGTAGTAGTGATAATGTACTGGTATTGTTAATCATAAATTCTGCAAGTGAACTTGTAATATCCATATAATAAATTTAAGTTGGGTTACATTTGCACCACTTATATTGTTATTCATATGAAACATTGATATGTCTGTACTTCACGTGGTATTGGGATGTGTAAAATTAGTGTGCAAATTTTGTGTTTGTATAAGATTTTCAGTACACAACCAAAGTAGCTGTTGCACCAGAAGGAATTCTTTCTGCCTTGTTTCATGTCATTGAGCAAGCCAAAAAATATGAATCAGTGATAGCGATTGATCATCACAGTTGAATTCAAGACACAGTATTACCTGTGCACCACATAAGAATTCTGATCTGTCACCAAAATAATTTTTTAAACTTGTTACACTCAGTAGTCATTAGAGCAATCACTGTGATGTATCTTTAAACCACTCTGTTTTCATTTCAGGTATTTGCAGTACAAAATTTTAGATTTTGGTACCTGTTGGATTTAATTAATTAATTGCCTAATTATTTGTGCAATAAATGATGCAGATACGGAACAGTACATTTCTTTATGCCCTCTTAACGCTGCCACCAGTTTTGCAGGGCAATACAAAGAACAGTGGTGTGGTTCTTTTGCATAAGAAAATGGCTCCAATTGGGAGTTCTGTCCTCATTCAAAATATATTTTAAGCAGAACCACTTTTCTTATCTGTATGACCCCTTCAGAGCCTAGTGGTTGGTCGGTGTACAACCAGGTTTGACATTTAAAAAGTCTGTGTTCTGCCCATAGATTGCATTTGTGTGTTAGGTATGGTTCCCAGAACCAACAGTGATTATTTGCCTACGTAAGAGTAATGATGAAGTGCACTAGCTGTATGGTACAAACTGAAAAAGTACATGTATAATTCAGATTAATTTTAGTCTTTAAAGGGGTTAAAATGGCCACTGGAAGTTGTACTTTACAGCATCCTGACAGACTTTAAACTGGTATAGCAATTTCTGTTATGTATGTTTGGAGTCATTATGCCATCATTTCTAGAATAAACATTCTGTGTTTCAAACTCATTTTATAGAGGACATCCTGCTGTGTTATGAACTTAAAAACAATCTGTTATAGTTCCATCAGATACAACCAAGTATTATTCAAGTATGACATGTTTCAGTCTAAAAAGACCATCATGAGGCCAACATTACAAAAACTTTTAAAATAAGGTATAATAGAGTGCTATTGTGTTTGTTATTGTGGGATCCCATATGACTTACAAGGCTTGTTACAGTGCAAAATTTATAAAACTTTTGTAATACAGAATTTATTTTAAAAAAACTATATAAAGTTATTGAGTTAATCTTTCCTACTTACATTTGTCATTTTAATATTATTTATACATAATTTGGACACAACAACTGGCCAGGACATCACCAACTCAACAATATTATGTACTTTTTTATTTAAATTTTGTATTACAACAGTTTTATAAACATGGCATTGTAACAACCATTGTGTAAGTCATATGGGATCCCATATAAAAAACACATTTTAAAAGTTTGTGTAATGTTGGCCTGATGAAGGTCTTTTTAGACTGAAACATGTAGTCATACCTGAATATAACTTGGGTGTGTCTGACAGAGCTATAATGGATTGTTTTTTTAATTTCTGTGTTTTGTCATGTAAAAGTGTCCAAATGCAAGCATTTATGTAGAGTTTATGTTTGAAGTTTTCCTGTAGATGAAATCACATACATTTGGATCTGGGGACTGTAATGGCACTATCCCCTCCAAGTTACTCATCTCTTAAAAACAGGCTATAGAACATGTGCTGAGTTTTCTGTAGCCTGTGCTGATACTTTTCTGCTGAAAATGTACATAAATCTAATTCTGTTTACTGTCCATCTGTCTCAGCATCTCATTGTTTATGACATCAATATTTACCACAGTTTCTGAGCACCGTTAATGTTGAGCACAGACCAGAGATCAAAGTAAAGCCTGGGCTCTGCAGATTTTTTTTACATTGAAGACCCATTATGTACACTTCCCTTAGTTGCAAGGCACATATCCACACCCAGTCTGTTCCTAAATTTAAACCCTGCTCATTAGTATATGTACTCACAATAAATAGTAGTTATATTCCTACACAACACACACTGATCATTCTTTTGAATGGAAACACACTGTGTTCTCCATGAGGTTTGAACTGAATCTTAAATGCCTGGTCATAATTTTATGTCATTGGTTACTTCTTGATGGTTGTTACAATTTACCAAGAGTAGGATCTGCACGTTTTAGTTTAATGTATCTCTAATAATGTAAGGCTTGTACTCACCATCTGTAGTGAGGGCACTGGAAATGGTTTCTATCAGAATGGAAACATGCAGCACATTATTCATTGCATATCAAAGTTCTGCTGGTGAAATTGAAGACATTACATCCTGTATGCTCTTTTTCTTCTTCTTTATTTTTTCTTCTTTTCCCTCCCCAGATTATCTTCAGTAGAAAGATAATTACTGTGCCCTTTATCCTTTAACATTCCCCACAAGTAAAAATTGTATGGGTTCAAATCTGGAAACAAGGAAGCCACAGTACTCTGCTTCTTGTTTTGTCATCAAAGGCACATAACAGTGCTGCATTGTTAGAATTAATGCTTAGAGCAGATGATAGTGTGGTACAGGTAACAAGAAAGTGCATATAAGCTCTGGAATTTAATACCCTGTATTGGCATATGCAGTTAACTAAATTGCCCATTTGTCTTGGTGAAGATTGAATGGATTATCAGTAAAATAATCTTTCAGATTATACTGCAGTGGTTCTCAAACCCAGGGTCATGGCACAAACATTGGTTGTGAGATCCTTTTGATTGGGTCATACACTTCCAAAATAATGAATGAAGCTTAATAACTTAGAATTGGGTTGTCAAGTAGGTACTGGTACCATTTGTTTTGCAAGTCCAATGTGATAACACGGTTTGGGTTTGTGAACAAGCAGGTTTCAGAACCATAGCATTAACACCTGACACTGCAGGTGGGCACCAGCCATCTGAGTGACTACAGATTTGACATTTTAGTAATCTGGTAAGTTTGGTACCACCATTTTGGAAGAATGCACTTCCCCCATGGAGGCAGTGTGCTGCTTAGGAATGCTTGGTACTCTTCTCCCAGACTACATGGTATCATAACCCTGAAGTTCACAGTATGAAGCTTAATGACTGCTTGCAGTGTGCCATAACTGTTGAATGAACTGCTTGGTAATGTAAACTACACACACGTTTAAGAAATACAGAAAAATTCATTGTATGACACATAGTAATAATTGCCTTGATTTATTTCAGATGTATGGAGTGCAGGTTGTGTGTTGGCTGAGTTGCTTTTAGGTCAACCTATTTTCCCGGGAGACTCTGGTGTTGATCAGCTAGTTGAAATCATCAAGGTTCTTGGTACTCCTACAAGGGAGCAGATCCGAGAGATGAATCCCAACTATACAGAGTTCAAATTCCCACAGATCAAATCCCATCCTTGGCAAAAGGTATGGAAGGTATGGCGTTTAGATAATGTAATAGAAGAGAGGAAGTTAAATTACTAAAGGCTGCAGTAGACCATACAGAGAAAGATATTCTTAAAATTGCAGAAGAGTATGAGAAAATATTTGTGTATGGCATATTTGCTGAGTGTAACCACATTGGGTTTTCTGATCTTCAGATAGGAGAGACCTATGTGTCTTAGATTTAACATGCTGGCAACTTTCCCCACCTGTACTGTAAGCTTCCAACTAATAGCATAATAATAACATTAACCCTTCAGTGCCAAATTTTGTATGTATGTAACATGTGCAGTGTGATACTCAAAACGCCAAACATTGGGGTACATATATCCTGTCTAATGTAGGGGGGCATTTAAATTCTGGTCTTTTGCACATAACTAGGAGCATTTAATTCTGGTGCCAAAAGGGTTGGTAGATTTACAGTGAGTGCAAAGGGGGACTGGTGTTTTGAATAGAATGTGTAAGTGTAAACTGGTTGTGTGAATAGTACAAAATGTTTTTTAATACATACAGAATTAAGAATATTCTATGAGTAGAGTTAGAATTTTTTTTAAAGCTGTAGATTTGTAGTGGCTACTGCATGGCACATGCCACAGCAGTTTGAATGCATTGTGCTGGGCCTGTGTACTGTTCACAGGATTACATACTGTCTGAAAATATGTGTTTATAAGAGTTACTCAATTTTTTTATAGTACTCTATGGAGGAACGACATACTGACCCATAAGAGAATCCATCATGTTTCTCTGTGTGTGTTTCTGTAATCCATGGTGTGTTTTATCATATCTAGTTTTTTCCCAGCAGTTTAGGATAACTTGTTGTTTTAAAGTTATGCCTTTTCATTACGTGTTGCCTTCATTAAACATACAGATTGTTACCAGGCAGATGTGAAAAATGTTGCCTATTGTGGTGACATTACCTAAAATTCTTCAGTGCTTATTATGACATTGTTCAGAGACTGAATGATAAATGACTGCTAACAGTGTGTGTGTGTGTGTGTGTGTGTGTACCATGTCTGATATGTTTTACTTTTGGGATTAGTGATCTTACTCACTTACCCATTAATGTAGAGCTGCGCCAGTCTCGGACAACTAATTTTCTTAAGATGGAGCCCAATATTATCAGCATAATTATTGCATTTTTTCTTACATTCAGAAATCTGTATCAGTTGACATGAACTGAGCAGAAAGTGAAGGATAACAATGTGGTTCACTGGTTAGTACAGAATTTTGGATTCTCAGTATGGAACTTGTTTCATGTCACCCTTCTGGTGCATAGACTTTGGAAGTTGCCCCAAGATTTTGCAAAATTTGTGCACCCCTTGCATTAATGTAAATTAATTACTAAAACTGTTCTACACTTGAAAAATTAGCATTAAGTTTTTCCACTCTTCATTAGGTGTATTTTCAGTATTGTAAAAGTGACTATTAGCTCTGTCATGTCTCTCCATCTGTCCATCCATCCACATGGAACAACTTGGCTTCCACTGAACAGATTTTTGTGAAATATGATATTTGAGTATTTGTAGAAAAATCTGTTCAGAAAATTCAAGTTCCATTAAATCTGACAAGAATAATGGGTACTTGAGATGAATATCAGTATACATTTATGATAATATCTCGCTCAGTTTTTCCTAGAATGAGATATGTTTCCAACAAAAGTTGTAGAGAAAATCAAAACCCACATTTTATGTTCAGAAACTTTTTTCAGTGTCACGGCATTTATGAGGTAGTGTGGAAAGATATTGTAGAACTGGACAGGCAACAGATGACAATATAATACGGCGCATGCGCAATAACTAAGGCTACACACACACACTCAGAATGTATAATACTTACTGCTTTTCCATTGCTACAGTGGTTGCACAAACACACCTCAATGTTACATTGTACATACATTGCCTGTCTTCTTTATACCACACTTCACCCCTAACATCTACAAGTTAAGTTTTATGAAAATTGAAGAAGAAGTCACTTTGGAATGGGTAAATTTAAAACTTTGCCATCTCTTGCTCAGTCACATATACTACTAGAACAGAATTTAAAGATTGTAAATAGCATAGTTAGTATCAGTCAGCATGCAGACACAGTGTGCTATAAATTCATGCAGTAGGTAGCAGAAGCCTTCTGAAAGAAGATCAGAAAGAACATTCTGATTCAAAATCAAATTTGCTACTTATGTGTTATTTCTGGATGGTTCAAATGGGACCTGGGCTTTTCCTTGCAGTGCATGCTGCAGAGAATGTCTGTTCCCAAATGTACTACAGATCATCAAAAAATTAGAGTAAGTAGGGTGCTCTGATTTGGATCAGCAGTAGCTTGGGCATCCCATTAACCAGGACTTACCCTCCTTGACACGTTATTAACAGTTGTGCAAATTGTTTCAAAGTTTGAGATGTCATTTGTATTGAAGTGAATGGCTTTTGGGGAGCCTGAAAGGGCTGAGAATGCCAGATGTGTTGAGACTGACTGATAAACACTTGATATGCTTGTATGGCATGCTGTTTACATTTGTTCCATTAAAATCTTGGGTTAGTAGGAAGATTCTGAACCTGAAAGGACTGAGAATATGAAACATATTGGACTTGACCAGATTGTATGGCATGTTATTTCAATTTGTTCCATTAAATCTTAATTTATCTCATTAAACGTGGGGCTTTTAATTATACAGGCAGTTGAACTGAAAACCAAACCCATATGTGCAGCAAGCTTAATGGCCTCATTTCCTCACATAATGTATAACTTGCTGCATACTAGAGTTGACATTGGAGGTAACCTTCTTCATCCCTCAGAGATGCTTGACATTTGGTGAACGGAGTATTAAATACAGCTTGAAGTCCTTTTCCAAAGATCGTAGACACAACACTGGAGTAATAATGACTCATCACTGCAACTCATGTCAGTGTGTGTACTGTATATTGCATCGTTTGAGTCTCATAGTCCCCTTGAATCTGCTGTCATAACAGACATGAAGTACAATGTAGTGTACATTTCTTTCATTGATGAGTATGTAGTACAATTTAATACAGAGGATTTTCATTGTTGAAGCCTACATAATTAAGAAATATGAAAAGTATTGTACAAAATTTGGAATACTGTTTTTGGTGTTTCATTTCATTCAGTAGTCCGGGTGTCTTGAGAGTTGAAGGAGGTCATTTCCAACATGTACTGAGACATGTATTAAGTATTATATATTATATGCGGAAATGCCATTGAGCTTTCCATGCCCCAGGATTCAGCTTTCAATTAACTCCAAGTATGTCATTTTCATGATATACAGCTTTTGAAATGTTTGCACTGTTCATTGCAGTATCTCATGTCCTTCAAATTACTAGTATTCGGAAAGTCTCATTATTAGTTAACAGCAATACAGTAGTCACCAGACATCTTGCAAGCTGTCAGCACTGAGTAAGGAGTGGAGAGGTGGAGGTGCTGTGCTTAGATCAACATATAGAACAGAAAACGTCAGCTCTTCTGTTACCACCACACTAGTAGTTACATCTGATATCAAAATTCATTGTTAACCAGCCAACTAGGTAGTATTTCTGAAGTGGCTGCCATGTCACCAGACAGTTTTGAACAGACACCCAGCCATGCTGATTAAGTGCAGCCTTGAAAGTAGGGAGCACAGCTTACAAGACATCTGGGGAGTACAGTGATCATTCCATGTTATTCTTTAGTTACAGCAGGTTGCATAAATCCTCAAAAATATATGTAAAAATGATAACGCATGACATGTCAGTGAGAAAACAAACTCTTTTATAATTCACTTGCTGCTTCTCTTGATGGTTGAGTTAATGAATGCTGAATGGAATTCTTTGTTTGGTTCCATTTTTAAATGTTTGCAGGTCTCATTCCATTAAATATATTAGTTAAAAATTCAAGTTGCCGAGTATGGATGGTTGGCACAGTTACCTTAGAGAACTAGATTTCTTGTGTTGATTATGCGTACACATTCCTATGGCTTTTCGATGGTTCATACTGTTTAATGGTATATGGTATTGACTGTGAGTGTGAAGCGTCAAGCGTGATTCATGGGAGAATACTATATTGTAATTGTGATTGTGAATAGGTGCATATTAACCTTAACATGTTGAACATACAGGCTGTTCTGCATGTTTATTGTATGTAATTACTGGAATGAATGTGTCTATATGGATATGTATGTATATATGTACGTATGTATGTATGAAGCAGCTAATTCTGTTTCGGGTGAAGTGGTTAGGATCGAACAGATGTTTAATAATTTGGGAAAAAGTGCATTTGAAATGCACAGATTAAAGTAAAACACTTCTTTGTAGTGTCAAAACATCTGACAGGCATCTTTTGAATGGTGTTTTAATACGGATTTAGTAGTTTGTATATTATCTGTCATTTGGTTTTATTCTTACACTTCTGCAACTGGTTCTTCTTCCATTGTTAGGCAAGGGAGAATTTGATCTCAAACATTAGAGTGAAAGAGCTAGTCTTCTTCAGAGGACCACCTGTGCTAACCAACCCCTTACATTGTGTTTTGTTGCCTGAAGATGGAAACAGAGCCGGTTTCCAAAACTCAGTGTTTTACTGAAATCTTGATATGGATAAGGCCCAGCTTCACCACAAACATTAAAGAAAGCATTTTTTTCAAGTACTTGGCATTTCAATTAGGCAGAAAGATAAGAGATTCTTGTGAGTATGAGAACACAGTGTGCTCTTCATACCCCTGGTGTAGTAATTGTTATATGATACATTCACCTATACACAGTAAATTTACAAGCTTCATCTGCAGTGTCAACCATGAAGAAAGCTAGATGTATGAGAAGCTGCTTTAATTTTCGTCTGTGGTGACAGACCAATTCCAGTCTCACTATTTTACCATAATTTTGTACCATAGTTACTATATTTTTCATTTGATACATACTTCTCTGTTTTGCAGAAAGAGGGCACAGTATACCATGTAGTTATGTACTCCCAGGCAACAAACATGATTTTCTTCTCAACTTTACCGTGTATCTCAGTGGCCCAAACTAAAACAGTATCTTTATGAGCTTACATATTTTGTTCCACATAGAGTAATGGCCATGACCTATACCCCTGAATAGTAAAATGAATTTAAGGTCTTTCTGTATGGCCTTCTCCTTAAAGAAAACAGTGCATGGCAAACGTAATCCATAAAATGTTATGCAGGAAACAGTGTAACAGCCACTTTCATGTCTTGGATGGAGTGCCATGACAGTTGGGTATGGGCTATTAACCCTTCAGAGTGGGGGCATTTAAACCCCAGTTCATACTGTGATGTGGGAAGGTTTTTCTATGGGGTATTTAAATGTTGAGCTAAATTGTGCAGGAGTCTATTCAAAATAACATAGTTTTGTTAATAGTGCTTGGATTTCGATAAAACTTGAAACAAAATATTTAGGAATTTCTAAGCTTTTCAAATATCCAATCAAATCTTACCTTAAAAATTTAACTTGGTGTGAAATGCCTTGAAACATTCTTCAACACATAGGGCTGCTTCACATTCGGGGCACCAAAACACTGTCTCCT
>Ga0123352_10006836_pt1 | contig 17555 bp, 12 predicted proteins | sample TergutLab28metaG_FD_89700 | JGI IMG/M metagenome (GOLD analysis project Ga0123352, IMG submission 89700) | Labiotermes labralis P1 segment gut microbial communities from Petit-Saut dam, French Guiana - Lab288 P1 | ecosystem: Host-associated > Arthropoda: Insects > Digestive system > Gut ... | reverse complement strand
AGGTAGAGGTCTCTGCGACGAGCTGATCACTCGTCTAGAGGAGACCTACCGACTGTGATGCGTCGGTGTGTGTGTGATCTAGAAACCTCAAGAATGAGGAGGCCATGGCCCGCGTTGGGCCGCAGTGCCACAGGAAAAAAAAGTAGATACAATTAACAATTCAACACACTTTTAAAAGGTCCAATACTTAACAGAATAAAGAAAGGTTTTTTCATTTTAATTTATTTTGAATTTTTATAACACACAAAAAAATAGATCCAGTAATCCCCATCATTATTAAAGAATATGTGCTACTAACTAAAGTGGAATTCAAAGATTAATTTAGGTAAGTGGAAGGGAATAAAACTAATTAATTGACCGACATGAAAATATTCGTACACATAGTTGTCTCAAATTCGAATCTGTTTAAGCCTTTCAGTGCATTTGCCCGTAAAAGGAAATAAGAGGAATGAAAATAATATGCACATAAGAAGAAATTCTATTACATTACATTCCATTAAAATGTCTCACATGACTCCAAAACTACACTAAAAGATTACACGGTCTCTAAGTGAACCTAACTAACCAAAATATAAACTAATCCACTATATTCAGTACACATTTATCAAACCGAGCTTCACTGACATCGGCCCTCTTTCCTGCAACTTGGACGCTGACAGTCCTACTGTGAGTAAAGGACGGACGGTTGGACAAATACGACAAGTGGTTGTGTCATTCATTTTCTAAGCCCAACATAAATATTAATTGGCATTTTTCACATAACTTAAGCTTCATCTCGTCTTTAAGGGAAATTATATTACTCTTTTAAGTAGCCTATTATTAATTTTTCTGAACTATTTTACTGCACGTCTGAATATGTATAACGAATGTTTGCTAGGACACACCGTACGTCAGAGTTGAAAAGAATCCCAATGGTTCTACCACTGTGACAGGGGGTATGTTTGGTAATGTCTGGAAAGTCTTGGAGGGAAAACTCAACTTCAGGTGAGTAGCTGAAACGCGTAAAAAGGTAATGGTGGGTAGGGAAAATTTATGTGCTCTTGGACAGTGAGGCACATATGATATCATTATTTATTATGTGACTAATTACGTAGTTAAGGTCATGGTTGAAATTAAATTTGGGGAAATACGTAAGACAATCTGTAATTGCAAATGAAAAATCACAAATTCCCTCTCAATAATGATGGGTCCCAAATCAGAAAGAGATGAGATCGGCCCAGAGGTAATCTATCATGATTAACTATAATCGTGAAACGTCAAGGTAAGAGGGTTAGTGGATGACCTACGCAAAAACGGAAATACAATAAACGAGTCTTCGAAAATTGGAGAAGTGAGTACAGGAATGAACATCTCAGCATAGGGTCCAATGATAAGCTTAAGTAAAAAGATTAATGAAGTCTCTGGCTCTTGAAAGCAGAAAATTAATGTCTTAACGGACCAAGTGACAATTTGAGAGGCAGAACCTGCACCGAGCGGACAAATCATGAGTTCAAATAATATTCTTACCACCCAGAACCCTTAAATAATTATATCCGTATTTGCAGCACGAACTTCACGTACGTGGAACAGGTTATAATCAACAAAACGGATTATTTCGAAAAAATGGTGAACGATGTGAAAGCAGGAAAATACGACATTGCTGTGGCAGCTTTTCGCTGCGTGCACGAGCGAGCCCTGAAGGTGGACTATACGTATCTCCTCCACACGAGCAAGTAAGCCAACAGAACTCTGCTGTGAAGACCCTGTCACGCATTTAATATATTATTTCCCCCTTATCTCCTCCTGTCCTTCCAAGTAGTCGATTTCCAATCCCTCTACTCAAAAAACTCCTTCCAGATTTCGTACTTACGCTTATATCGTCCAAGCCACACGTTCAGCCAATCACAAACACTTTCACTTACATACGTTACATGCTATTTACTGAACTTCGAATCTTACAAAGTGTTCTTTCTGCAACATCTAATCCTTCCCGCTTAAGGCGTTTCCCTTTTACACAAATATTCTTCGAAGCACCTTGTCTCATGCAGGACCTACTTGAAGCTTGTGAGCTCTCAAAAGAAAACACCGCATTTCACAATCATATACCAAGTAGCAAATAAAATGAAAGATATATCAACATTTAAAATAAAATCGTATAGAAACACATTCTTTAAATTCATTCCATTATTAATTTAAGCATAAATCACAGATTATTTTTATTGTTTATACCATATGCTCCCATTTCAATTCTAATGCAAATTCAGGCGATTATTCTTGTGTATTTTGTAAGGTGTGTATTCTCTCTTTGACCAAATGGACTTAATCTGCAGACACAAATATATTATTTAAGATCTTAACTCCAAACATCCTTGAAAGTACCTCAGCAGCTCTATAGCAGAACTTGATAAAAGTCAAATGAAAATGACCCCTTAATCGAGACCACTGCAAAGAGCTTAGACTCATGTCAATGTTTGCCAATGAACTTCTTACAGAACAGAAAAGAAAGTGGACGACGGCCGACCACATTCGGAGCGTAGTCAATAACGTCATACGTAGTATGCTTGCCCATCACCCTATCCCACAGCAGCTCTAACACCTTCAGAAACCAGTCTAAAATTTCAGAGAATTGTATTGCCTTCAAGCATCAGCACTCTGTTCATAACAGCCAACCAACTGTCCCTCTCCTAAATTCAATAAATACAGTCTACATCACCCCGTCCTATGCCTTTAAGACTGACTCTATTATTGTCTTCCCACCTATCCATAGCTCTTTCAAGTGGTCTCTTTCCAACAGACTTCCCCACCAAGTCACATAACAACCATGCACTCTGAAATGCCCACATAGACATTGGCACGTTCAGATACATTAAAATGTCAAATGCACATTCACGAAAAAGTTAAAACGGTTTAATTTCGGAGATTGCTTGTTAGCACTCTGTTCGGAAAATTTACTTCTCGTTTCCTACTCAAAACCCTGAAGTTAAATCAAATATACACATCAGTTTTGTCTGTTCTTCCACTTATTTGCATAAACTGGCCTCTCGCCCTAAAGGAAAACATAGGGAGGATATCTGAGAACAAAATTCTAAGATGTAGGAACAATAATTACATTTATAACAAAAGCAACAGCACGTGTGACACGTGTTGCCCTGAGGAAGCATACAGACGGAGGGACAGGAGAATGGTGAACCCTGCATGAGAGGGCGATTCATAATTTTCACTCTTCACGTAACAAAATATTAGAGTAATCAATTTAGGAAGGATGTCATGAGCGGGACTTCCAGCACATTGTGGAAGAAGAGAAACCCGCAGAAAACCTGGTGCCGGTATATTTGGGAAATCCAGATGAAATTGGAAGGATAATTAAAAATAAATCATATAAAAATAGAGTGATAAGGGTTGGTCTGCTTTCACCTAGTTTAGGATAGAACGTAATGGCTGGTCTCTGTGTTCACTGCATGGAAATTCTAGGTTTCATAAAGGCAGGAAGTTTCTTAAGCAGCTAAATAACTCTCAGCTGCTCAAGCAATGACCCGCACAACAAGTTTGTTGAAATGTGGAGTCTCTGAAGAGTAATATGGGTGTCTCCACAGGTTCGAGATAGCGCTGAAACCGGCTGCCAATGAGGATATGGCGTGGAGCCATTTCTTAGGACCATTTCAGCCCTCGCTGTGGTTCGGCCTCATCGCCTGCATTCTGGTAATCGCGGGTTGCCTGTCTGTGTTCCATTACGCAGGACAACGCTTAGCCTACCTGGAGTACGAATTACCGAAACAGTACACGTTCTCTGTATCGATATTCTACGTGTTCAGCATGTTCTGCCAACAAGGTAAACAGCGACAATGTGTATTTGATATTTTCACAGAATGTACCAACTAAATGCACTTACAATACGTCGTATTACAATCACTTCACTCCAACACGTTTCGGCATGACACGCCAAGTTTAAAACCAATTAAAGTAAACTGGATTGAATTTATAAATTTCACAGTCTTCAATACATCCTGCTACCAATACCAGTTATTATGTAGACAAAACACGTGAAATGCCGATTGTACTGTAGACAGTCTTCACAAATCATAACACATTCAATACATAATATATATTTCAAACACATAAAAGATAATTATTAAAGAAGTTATGAGTTGTGGCAGTATATATGCAAACATCTGCTGTAATCTTCCATGTAGTGTGGCCCGCGTCTCTGTATTACAAATGCACGGTGTGTGCAGAAGGCAACGGAGTACCACCAATCAAACAAGAATTTAAAAAGAAACGAGAATGTTGGCACCTGTGACTTAAATTAGGCCAGTCAATCGTAGAAAATGTAGTTACATTTATGACACGAATTTCATAAAACAGTCTTTAAAGTCAAACACAAATTTCATACAGCCTCACTGTCAGCCCCCACCAATGAAAAATTTTGGGTACGCGCCCGTTGAAAGTTGTGACAGAATGTTCTGCTGAAAAGTCAGTACATATATGCGTCGCTTAACGACGGGGATACCTTCTGAGATACGCGTCGTTAGGCGATTTCGTCGTTGTGCGAACGTGTACTTACACAAACCTAGATAGTATAGTACAGCCTACTACACACCTAGCCTGTTGCTTCTAGGCTACAAACCTGTACAACATGTTACAGTACTTAATACTGTAGGTAACTGTAACACGATGGTAATTATTATAATATTATGGGACCACCGTCGTATATGCGGTAGGTCGTTATGCGGCACATGGCTGTATTTACTTACTCTGATTCTTGGGTTATTTAACGACATGTTTATTCAAACGCGAAAATAACAGCGTTGAATGTTAGTAGTGCGATCTCACAATATCAATGTCTGCAGGTCACGAGGTCACGCCCAGGTCCTGCGCGTGTCGGATGGTGTACTGGCTAGGTTACGTCACGGCGGTGGTAGTTATGGCCGCATACTCTGCTACTCTCATCTCCTTCCTGACAATCCAGAACAAAGAGCCCCCCTTCAAGACGCTGGAGGCGCTCGTTGCAGACCGTTCTTACGAAATGGGGCTGCTGCGCCAGTACGTTAGGATCATCAGACATGTAAGACTGCAACCATGTGTCCTACTGTTACAGAACACAGGGTTCCGGGAAGAATATACGACACGCACTTTCTTTCAAACGCTTCAGCCTGACTGAAGAGGCGCCGATCCCGGTAGCGGTGCGGTCGAAGGACTGCTGCCACTTGATTGCTGTAATGGCGGTTTCGAGTCCCACCAAGGGCACTGATGTTCGTGGATGTTCCTCTCTTGTGTTTCTTGTGTGTTGTGTAGGTATCGGCCTCTGCGACTAGCTGATCACTCGTCCAGAGTTGTCGTACCGAGTGTGGCGTGTCTGAGTGGGACCGTGAAGCCTCGACAGTGAGGAACCCCTGGCCAATTAGGGGCTATCGCGCTGTAAAAAAATATCTAGCTTTTTCCACTCTATATAATTGTACAAAGTTGATTGACATACACAGATACAAATCCCTCACGGTTATCTCAACATTCCTACCGCACCGGCGTTATCTGAGTCGTTCGGCAAATGAAGACTTCCATATTTACGTGTAATTCGTTAACTTTTCACAGCCGCAAAATGTAGTTAACGCCATCCAACGTGACAGTCATCAAAATATTCTAGTGTTAATGGCTTGAATTTAACGAAGTAACTGTGATGTCTAAATAACATTATGCTCCATTCTGCAGGATACAGACCATGGGATCACAGATGATATATACGAGAGAATGATAGCTCCAGACCCCAAGAATATTGTGAATACAAGCTTGGAAGGAGTACAGCGTGTCTGTGACAGCAAGTACGCCTTCTGGACAAGCATAGAGGCTGTGAAACAAGTAGGAGACGCGGTGGACTGCAGTATAGCCTTCTTAAAGTACAGATACAGTTTAAATTTGGCCATGATTCTCACTAGCGGGAGCCCTTACAGAAGTTTGATTAACTACCAGTAAGTTCTTGTTTTAGTAGTGGATACATTTTGATGCCTGGGGTAAAAATAGAATTCTTCCGAAAGTAAATTCTGTTGTAACATTTCACACAAACTAACTCCATCGACCAGCAAGCAAATTGCCTGAAGGCTCTCTGCCATTCATTACAGCACGCCTTGCTCCCCCTTCGGAGACCAATGACTGGAATCCACATCGTATTATCCCATTTTTAAGATCAGTTTTATAGTACTCTCCCATCTACATCTAGATCTTTCAATACCTCTCTTTCCTTTATATTTTCCAACCTTTTTTTTCTACCATGCGTGCCTCATGCCTCCCCAGTTTTATCCCCGTTGAAATTATCACCCTCATAATGTTTGGTGAGGAGTACCAACTATAAAGCTTCTAACCATGCAAATTTCTTCTGCCTGCTTTCACTTCCTTGATCTTAGATCTTGATACTTTCCTCAGCTCCCTGTTCTCCAATAATCAGTCTTTGTCCTTGCTTTAATCTGACACTAAGTTCCAAAACCATGCACAATAACAGACAAAATACAAATTTGTTTGTTTCAAACCCTTTTTGTACAGCAGGCAGAGAGACAAAATATTCTCAGAGCGACAGGTAACTAACGTTTCCCGTGTTCTACACCTTCTTTATGAGTAAAAATTTGATTTCTTAGTGGCGCTTCAAGTACTAGTTTCTCTAGTGACGATGCATGAACACATCACAAAAATTAATGCCACAAATAAATATTAAGATACTCTGCAAACAGCGTGAATGAAAGAGGCCACTTGGAAGCGAAGCGTATATATGACGATAATATTAAAATTGCAAAGTACAAGAAAGGGAAGAATTGTTCCTTTGTGCGCCATAAATGCATACGGTGGATTGGAAGCAGAAGTCCTATGAATTCCTGACGTCGGCACTTTGTGAAAGTGAGTGGTCAGCTTCACGGTCTGGCCGCATCGTCAAAGAAATAGTCCCCTGTACATTGAATATGATTCCGGGCGGGCCCTAAAGCTTGTCTGGACGTTTTCAAATAGAGAAAAAAAAAGTACTTTTCACTGCCGGGAATGGACTCGCGATAGCTAAGTGGCTCACCCCATAGCCTAGACACTATACTGACTACGCCATCCGTATTCTCATTATGGTCTTGTAGTAGGACGAGAGGATATGGGCTGGACTGCTATGACTCAATACATAGATGGGTGGCAGGTTTTTTTTAACGCGGCAATGAACCTCCCGGTTTCATAAAATGCGGGAAATTCTTGACAATATGCGCCAGCCGGCTTCGTTTACCGACATTATCCCTTTGTTCATTTCTGCCTTTCTTTGACTTTAATTTCAAGATTGTCCGACATAGCCCGGCACAATTTCCGAAACGACGACTACATGATATCGCTCTTCCACAGAATCTCGATGCTGCAGTCTGTCGGTGTGCTGCGGAAACACAAGTTGGACTCATGGCCAGCCCTCGTGCCAATTGCAGAGAACACGTGGACCAGTGTCAGTGTTGGACAGATAAAGCCACTGCTCACTGTACTCTCAGGCGGCATGGCTACTTCTCTGGCACTGCTGCTGATAGAAATTGCCGTCAGATGGTGGAAGAAACAGAGTCAACGCCGAAACGAGTGGTCAGGCCAACTCAGCAAGCAGCTACACACAAAGCACTTGTTTTTCCGGGTCTAAGGGCAGCGCCATGTGTATCTTCATGGGACCTGCCAGCAGTGTGAGAAGCACAGCCATGTGAATCTTCATGGGGCCTGCCAGCAGTGTGAAAAGAATGTTTCGACGTATTAGGTACCACAAGGTCTTCGGGAATAAGGAGACCGGAAAGTGCATTAGGGAGAGAGGATATTCCTACAGCACCAGTGCATTCGCATATTCATCACACTTGGCAGATGTTTTCTGGTTAGGGCTGACATCAATGTTTCTCTACTGATATGCTCGGTCCGAAAAATCCCATTAACCTTTCATTACACGCACTATACCAACTGTACATATTTCTATCCAATAACAATCAACCATCTTCTCTTTTCACTTCACCGAGTGAACAGTTTGTTTTTGGCCACTGGGGAATAGTACCAACTATGAAATTCCTCATTAAGAAAGTTCCCCATTTTTAAATTTAATATATTCCATATTCGTGCATTAAAGCAATATTTACACTTACGTAGTGAACAAAAAATTTCACACTGGTAAAACATGCTTTAACATATAGTAGTATCACCTACATGTTTCGGTCGCTTCTGCGACCAACAGCAGGGTGCTATTAGACGTATACTGATAAAATACAAAAAAACTGAGAAAGTAAAACCACTACATGTTACAGGGATTGTTTCAAGCGCTCCTTGTGGTAGTAAAATGTCAGATTATGTGTTATTAAAAACAGCTAATATTTACATTGTTGTTAAAAACAAATAAAACATGAGTGTGTTTATGTTTTTCGTTAATTGCATAAGTTGACACATTACGTGTAATGAAAACAACATAGCTGTAAGTATAGATCTATCAGTTACAATATACAAAAAAATTGCATGTTCGGTAAAACGGTTGTCAGTGTAGGTACATATATGTTAAATGAGTAAGGATGTGTGCCACAGAGGCGATCTCCCTGTGGCGCGATGTTCATACCAGTGGCACAAAAATACGTTAATTCGTTATTCGGATGGACAGACGCGCCGACACAAAACGTTGTCTGATGAAATTAAGACAAAGGGTAATGAGGAGATTAAGCTGATTAGCCACATACAGGTACAGTAATTAAAATTAAGTCAGCGTACTGTACGTGGCCAGGGACCGCGGTGGCACAGTGGTTAAGGTGCTGTGCTACAAATCGGAAGGTCGCTGGTTCGATTCCAGACGGTATCATTGGAATTGTTCATTGACATAATCCTTCCGATCGCACTATGGCCCTGGGGTCGACTCAGCTTCTAACAAAAATGAGTACCAGGAGTATTTCCTGGGGGTTAAGGCGGCCGGTGCGCACGGCTGACAACCTTACCACCATCCTGTGCCGCTGTCATGTAATCAAGGAACCTTAACTTCCTGGAACCCTCTGGGCCTGTCCAGACCTGTAACTGGACTGCTTTACCTTTTACTGTACATAGCTTGTGTGGCCGCCTTGCCATTGCTTTAACAACAACGTCCTAATGGTAAGATTTGTTTCGACTCGGAAAATAATGTGGTTGAAAAATGGCACGACCATCGTATGATCTAAGCGGAGGCTTCGAACTACCATGCATTGTTTTGGCACATATGGAGCAATTACTTATCGAAGTGTTCTTTTGTAGTACGTGTAAATAAATAATGGAGGCATTGTCACCGCTAACCACAACTGTTCGGATGTATAATTATTTACGCTACCAACCCCCGCCCCGAGTTGAGATTTCTCATTTGCATCATTAAAAGTGGTTACTTAGTTAGGAATTTTATCTACTTATTCACTAACATGGGGGACCGCGGTAGCACAGTGGTTAAGGTGCTGTGCTACAAATCGGAAGGTCGCTGGTTCGCTCCCAGCTGGTGTCAGTGGATACTTCATTGACATAAAATCCTTCCGATCGCACTATGGTCCTGGGGTCAACTCAGCCTCTAACAGAAATGAGTACCAGAAGTATTTCCAGGGGGTAAAGGCGGCCGGTGCGTAAGGCTGACCTCCAGGCCTGTAATGGGACTGTTTTATTCACTAACATACGTTTTACCCATTCTTCTGTCCTTTAGTTCTTTTCACGTTTAGTTCAATATTTTTGTACGTGACAAATTTGGAATATATAAAAAATATATAAATAAACATCACATTAAGAAAAGCTCCAATTGAACATGAAATACAGGTAAACAAGCTACATTCGACAGAAACTCCGCTGGCCATAGGTTGGGGAATTCTCGCCTACAGAGACTCTCAGGAGACCAGAGAACACAATTAATCAAGAGAGCCAATAGACATTGCCCAGAACTGAAATAAGCACTGACATATACAAATATCAAGCGTGCTCGACACGACTTGGAAATTCCAAATTGGGGTTATTTCTGCATCCGAACTTCTCTGTGAAAACCTTTACTTCCGCTACATAACCAATGTATAAGACCGGTGTGGGATAGTTAGACCATCGAGCGCAGACGTTAAAATGAGTTGAATTTATCACAGACAAGTCTTACCTTCACTCCTCCATACGCCTCCATGGGTTAAAGCTTTCTTTTTTTTACTTGCGATTCTATAGCTCATTGATTGCTACACTCACTTCATGGAACATAACTAATTTATAGTTCACTGGTACCTGAAATACTTATGTGGAACAGAACTATTCTATAGCTCCCTGATTCATAAACTCACTGCGTGGAACAGAACGATTCTATAGCCCACTGATTCCTATAATCACAACAGAACGATTCTATAGTCCACTGATTCCTATAATCACAACAGAACGATTCTGTAGCCCACTGATTCCTATAATCACGACAGAACGATTCTATAGCTCACTGATTCCTAAACTCCTTTCGTGGAACAGGCCGACCCAAAGCGCTCTCCACATAACACCATGAACATTTTATTTTAATGCCATCTTTCAATCTAGGGAAAATGTTACTGGTCGAAAATGCCATATAATATTATAGTTCCGTCGTCTGGATGGACTTCACAAAAGAACCTGTGACATGAAAGCAAACTGAGAAAATTCTATACATCAAAGACCTGCATTACACGATTTCTATAGCGGAAGGCGATAAACCATTTGCAATTTGAGGACCAATGCTATAGCTCAGTGGAGAGGACGAACCATTTTATACCCAGCAGAACTGACGTCCATACCTCTGTAAATAGCAAAGTTTCTTCTATCACGTTTGTTCACCAAACTCGTCCTTCGGTGCTCCTGCTGGGAGCTGTTATTATAAAAGGCCTGGTTCAAAAGTATCCGGATTGATGCTGTGAGACAAACAGTATTAAACTTACCTTGATCAATAACTAATCCCCTTCTATGTAGATCCCTGCTGCGTGGATACACTTATTCCAGCAGCTCTTTCACTGCTAGAAGTAACCCCCATACTCCGTTTTTTGGTATCCCTAAAAGTTGCTGCGTCGCCCTGAATTTTATAATTACCGCATCTTCAAATTGTTTACCTTTCCAGGCGTTCGTAATTCAGGGGAAGAACTAAAAGCCACATGGGGCAATGACGAGGGAGCTTGGCATGATCACTAAGAAACTCCTCGTTCCAAAGCTACTTCCCTAAAGTTAGTCTTCGAACTGCTGTCATTAAATCATGCATTTTTGCTCCCACTTCGTCATTACTGCTCGACGAAGGACATCCCCAACAATCGTTATCTTCGATGGATGTGCGCCCATCTTCAAAGCGGCAAAACCAGACAGAAACTTGCGTCCGGCTTATAGCCTCATATGGAAACACAGACTTAATCATTCATAAGTTTCGATTCTCGTTTTCGCGCGTTTTGTGCAAAATTTGATAGATACACAAGTCTGAATGGCTGCAGTGAGGACTAACTGATTGAAGACATGTAGCAATATGACCAGACACAATAAGAAAAGTTCGTCCCAACATGACGTCCTGATAATTTTTAGTCACGTCTCGTACATCCCACCTTCCGCTGTGATAGTCACACGGGATGCTGTCGTGATCACGGATGTGGACCTACACGTCATTAAAATAATGCGGCGCAGGTCAAAATTGCACTCTGAAATTGGGTGCAGAAGTGCAGGAAACCAGACAAGCAGCACGACATACCTTCCAGCCCGCAATCAACTCTGCGCTTGTTATACTAGTTCCGAGCGTCTGCGGTATATCATCCGTGGACGCATAGTCTGCATGTGTTGTTGCGATGGTTTGTGGAGTGAGGTTGGTAGATTCCTAACCTCTAATAGTCGTTACAATTAAATACTCATCGACATGACACGCATTACAACATGAGATGGATACTGAATTTTCGCTAGATAATTTTCCCAGTGAATTTATCTACGATATTGATAATAAGGATTCCAGTGGTAAAAAATGTGCTCTAATTCGAGCTAACCTCCAAAGTAAGGAAGACTGCGAACGCTGGCTGAAGGCCTATGAATCGAAAACCAGAACAAAGTGGATTGTTGCGAAAGTAATTACGACACCATTCAGGTATGAGAGGAGGTTCGGTTTTTAATATTTCTGTTAACAGGGTAATAAAACAATTTCATGTGCTTGAAAAACTGTTTTACGATCGCACACCACTAGTAGTAATTTGTTTTTCAACGGTCCGTACATTTTTATAGTGTTGTGCTTAGTAAAACGTGGGTACAACTTTAATACCCGGTTTATACCCCACAAATCGTCAATCTTTGAAAAACATCTACAGCTTGACACATGTACTTTGTGCTGTAGCTATTCCCAGTTGTCATAACATGCAAGGATATTCGTTTCTCCAAATTACAGCATGTTGGTGCACCAACTTTTGAGGGGAAAAAAAGTTTACATAACAGCTGCTGGTATCAATCACATTAGTATGCCAGAATGGATCTCTGCCCCTCACCTGCCTTACATAACTATACATGCTAAGACAAGAAGACACATACATACATACTATTCACATGCTGGTTAAAAACTTACAAACTTCATGACTATTTTTTTTTGTTATTTTAAGTTTATATTGAATTTTGTAAAAAGTGTGTTTTAAGAACTGGCTGGAACAATTGAAATTGAGATGTTTATATGAGCTGACTGTGATAGTTGCAAGTAAATTATAAATTTCTTCACAGAATGTGGATAGTTTATTGGTTTAGATGTGATCCAGTTATTCCCACCCTTAGAAAAGAAATTTGCTAAAATGGATGCCAACTGTAGATGTATAAAATGACGCCCTGCATTTCCCTGCCATATGAACTTGTATGTAAATCATTATTTCCCACTTCCTAGGTCAGTATTTCACAAGACATGGATGTGCCATTTAAGCAATAGGAACAAGTCCAAGGATTCACAACGCTCAACAGATTGCAAGGCAAAAATTGATATAAAAGTTAAGAAGCTTAACAGAAATACTAAACGGAAAGATAAATATTTGAGAAGGGACCCTCCATTAAGTGCCATTATACACCTGGAGCTTAAACACAACCATCACGTACAATGTGACAGTGTGTTAAAGTATCTTAGAATAAGCCAAGAAGTTACAGAAGAGTTTGAGTGCTACTTTAGGGATGGCCTGACTCCTATTGAAGCATGTGAAGTTCATGAAATGAAAATTAAGCTTCGTAATAATGCAGATATTAATCTTGCTGATGGATCTATAAATCCATCTTTGAGAAAAGTGTATCATTTATACCATAAGTGGAGAAGAGTAACAGTGGCAGGGGCTCAGCCTATCAATACCAATTCAAGTGAAGTCAGTATGTCAGAACAGCCACTAATAGAAACAGGTCACTGTATGAATAACAACAGCAGTGACATGTGCTGATTCATAAGTCTCAGAACAGTAGAATGTGCAGCACTTTGAACAGATGGTTTCAATTACTGCAATATCTACACAGTGATCAAATGTAAGTACAACACTTAATAGAGTTACTAGGAATGTAAATTGCTTTAATTAATGTTAATACAAACGCTACAAATGACAGCATAAATTTATTTTCAACACATAATTGTAATATAAAATGTTAGCACTAGCTAAATGTGGGTGAAGAATGGAGATTCAAAGTTATTCATCTTCACCATCACCAGCACCACCACCACCACTGCCTGCTGGCGCTTTAGGACCACCTGCACGTTTTGCCATAATGATCTGATCAACCTTCAGGATGGTACTAGTTGCATTTACAGCATATTTCAAGCCCCAAAATTTTGTTAAATACAGATCAAGAACTTCTGCCTCAACCACATCCATAATGGCAGCTCCATCTCCCTGAAACATATGATAAAACATTAAGATCACCAGTCTTTCATTTCAATCAATCCTTTGTATACTTTCAGAAAAGAAAACTTCTGCTTTCTTAATCAGCATACAATAAGATAACTGTGGCAAATCAGAAATGAATAGGTGCCTTTAATTTCTGAAATATATAACAGTACATTTTTCTAAATAGCAGCTTGGCTTTTATTCTTACATCAATATCAAAACCATGGTTCTTCTTCCCTTCTTCATGTGCAGCATACAGTTTTGAGATCACTTCAGTGGCTTTCACTCCTGTATTCTCAGCTAAAGTTTTAGCAAATATTTCAAGTGCAGTGGCAAATTTTTTTACGGCATACTGCTCCAATCCTGGTTGCATTTCACCATAACTTGCTATCTGTCGAGCCAATTCAATTTCAGTTGCGCCAGCACCAGGAACAAATCTGCCATCCTACACAATACAAGTGAATACAGGACATTACAACAACAACATAATACAAATGAAAATGATAAATGCCCATGCAATTACAAATCAATTTCACAATAAAACTAGTCAGATTAACACACAGTCTTGGCTGAAACTGTAAATTAAAAAGTACAATCACCCCTTCTGTTCATAATTTTCCCATTCTCTTAAATTTATCACCTACAACCTTACACATAGTCAAACACATATTTTTCACAGCTGGTATGTTATTTGACAGTCTACCCAAGAATTAGTGCAGCAAGATGCACATCTTCCCACAACACATATGCTACCACCATTAAATTCCTGGACCTTAAACTAAGTGGCATTATCCCCAGAGTTAGTCTGGACACTCAAGAAGATAAAAATTTCTGGTTCCTGCCAGGAATCCAACCACAATTCCTCAGTCCAACCACTAGTAATTGTTACTAAACAACAGGGAGGCACATCCCCGAGGACTGGACATGATATTCACTGCTGTCAAGAACTCCATCTCATACAACAGTACTAGAGTCAAAAACAATGATAGCAATGTAACATTATTATTTTTAATATTAGTAGTAGTGATGATGGTGGTGGTGGTGGTGGTGATGGTGATGGCACAAGCAGCAGCATTTGTTAAAAGCAAACTCTGTCACACTAATGGAGTACACTGGTTGTACAGGCGTGTTTTAGTTAAATGTAACAGTGATGGCATGACATTAAAGAAAACTAGCTCCGTGCTACTGGAATGCATACACCTGACAAGTTTCTCAGGATTTTCTTCAGTCATTCATGGCAAATGCCATTATAGAACCTAAAATTAGGTCACAACTGCTTCCTTGTTGCAAGTCACTCACTGATACCATACCACTTGAAAGGGGAGGGAGTGAACTGAAACCCTGCAATTCAGAACTGGTTTTGCTGTGTGGCAGTGGACCATACTGACTTTGTGGCCAATATATTAGGTGTCAACACACTCCATCTCTTTATAATATGGAGTTATACTTTCCATGTTATTCCCTTGGGCATTAAGTATTGCAAAAGCAGATACAGTCATGCTCTTCGGAGTAGCACAGCTATACTGAGTTTGTTCCCGGCTGTATACATATTACAGAATATTATTACTACAACTTGGGCTTGTTTTTATACCTTTTTGCTGAACTTATTATTTTTATGTCCACACTGATTTTGTTACACTAATCAGTCGTATACAACCTCAAACTTTCAACCCATCAAAATATTTTGTACTTGCTAATGACATACTTTGTACATAATTTGTAGGTATATTCATGATCTATTTGAACATCAAACTTCATATTCCTTAACATAATAAATAAAACAAACACAAATATATGTAGGTCATCATGTACAAACAGTGCCTGCTGTTTTTGTCCAATTTTAACCCACTTGAATTTTCCCAACAGACTTCAGTAAAACCACCCAAATACAGAATTCTAAGAAAATGCATCCACCAGGAGCAAAGTGGTTCCATGTGGACAGAAGAGCAGATGGAGAGACATGACATAGCAAATAGTCTTTCAAAACTTCGCAAACACACCTAAAAGCAATACATCTCCCACCTATCAGAACATGCAGCATTCTCAGTCTGGTCAAGGACAGAATGGGTTTAAAAGCTGCAAGTTTAAAAGATGCTATGCAAATGCTGGGCCATCAACATCAGCGAGACAAATCACACAATGAAAAGACAAAGGTTCTGTCCAAAGATGGAAAATTTCACACCCAGCAGGAACAAGAAACATTTTTCTCCGGAACATCAAGACTGGTGCCGAGGCCTGCCCAGCCTCGTTGAATGGGCACCAAGGGCCCTTTTGCCATGAGTAAATGGACCTCCACTCCACTTCATCCCCAACCACCAGGCTTTCCTAGCCTGCTAAGAGAGAACTGTACTTTTTTCAAAGGAACACCAAAGAGACTTCCAGCTCTATCTTTCATAATGTTCAGGGATGGAAGAACATTAAGTCACCCCAAAAAATGACATTAACAAAACTCCCCCACTGCACTCGCAAAGCCATTGAGATTGACGACTCAATGGCAAGAAAGGAAACTTTTTCATTTGGTATCTCACATTTTATGACATCAGTGGAGGCCATAATGAAAATAACCATTAACATGTGCCATGCAGCACAAAAAGTCTAAAGCAATGAGCAGACCAGCTAGAATATCTTGGAATATCAAATCTTACGTTTCAGACAAACCGCATCTTGTTAAGATCTAGAACAAATTTAACACTTTTCTTCTTGTGGTAAGTGTGAGTATGTGTGTGTGTGTGTGTGTGTGTGTGTATGTGTAACTGGTCACCATGAGATTGTGAACATTAGCACATGTCCATATCTGTCCATTATAAAAATGTTACTGTCAAAATAAATGGGTAATGTGTACAAATATAGGTGAGTATTTAATTCACCCCCCACCAGAAGTTCCCTTGTTGTACCAGCTACTGCATTTTGTGTCAAACTGTTGATTTATTATCTTGTGTATGTATACCTGTAATTCCTTGCCCCACATGCAAATATAAACATCCCACTCCTTTTACCTTTGAGTCAATCTCAGACAAGAAAATTACACCCTAGCAATGTATAATGGTCTTGGTCTGTTAGTAACTTTTAAATAACAATATATGTACACAAAGATTCTAACCCTGTGTAATACTGCACTCTGTATGGTGCAGTAGTTCAAAATTCATGAATATGTGTTCACATATGTAACAACAATCTTGCATAAAATGTATGATTTTTTCACACATCTAACAATTTTTCAATATAACCAAAAAATTGATGAGAATCTGTAGCTTCACAGTAACTGCATGACACTGCAGATGTATATTAAACTTACTTTGGTTATGCCCTTGAAGGTATTGACACCATCATCTATGGCTCTTTCAATATCATCCATATAATTGTCAGTAGAACCACGAATTACAATAGTAGCAATGCGTGATTCACTGCCATCAATGCGAAATATCACTACAGAAGTATCACCAAGCTCATCAACAATTACTGCATCAGCATAACCCAATTCTTCACGCATTGGTGGTGTCTGTAAAAGTGAAATTTCATTAATGTAATAAATTTGCACTATTCATTCAAGTAATGAAATCCCCCCCCCCCCCCACAAACATTCAAAAACAAGGGATAAAAAACCCAAAAAACATCAATTAAAAAATTTAAAAAGAGGGGGATTAACACTCAATTAGATTGGACTGAAGATTTTTAAATATGGTACTTAATTTTTACTGTATATCTGGTGTACATGTGAATACTCAAGTTGACCAAATGTTGAATTTTTTAAATATTCGGGCACATCCT
>Ga0123352_10006831_pt1 | contig 17560 bp, 15 predicted proteins | sample TergutLab28metaG_FD_89700 | JGI IMG/M metagenome (GOLD analysis project Ga0123352, IMG submission 89700) | Labiotermes labralis P1 segment gut microbial communities from Petit-Saut dam, French Guiana - Lab288 P1 | ecosystem: Host-associated > Arthropoda: Insects > Digestive system > Gut ... | reverse complement strand
GTAATTTTGCCTAAATTCCGACTTCCACGTAAATTTAGGGATCTTTTACATGCCGCAAATCTACGACATGGGACCGACGGTTTTACTTCCCCTCCGAAGGAAGGCGTGCTGAGGATTTTTTCGCCCTAAAAATCCGAAATTCGGCCGGGTTTGGACCCGCGAACTTGGGTACCAAAGGCCAGCACGCTACCTCTAGACCACCGAAGCCGATTTTTTAAGTATACACTTCACAATTTTTTTGAAACAACTGACGACATTCCACAGATGTTTGAATTCTAAAATCGAAAGTCTACGAATGCAAACGAAGGAATACTTGCAACGACTTACTACAGCGTGCAAGCTTGTCATTTTAATTCGACATATTTCAATCTTCAATTTTAGTCAGCAATATTACATCCATACACAATCAGTAGCAGTGAATAACAACAACCTGTAACAACATCATATCTGCAGCCGCTATAAGATATGTGTACATATATATATATACACATATTCCCTTATACTTATCTCCCTGACGATGGCATAGCAGAAGCCGAAACATGCAGTAGAAAGAAAAATGTAAATAATATAATATAAAAATTAATCAGTGTATTTGCGTCAATTCTAATAAATATTTGCATTTTCTCTTCGCATATTACCCTTCAGTTCCCCCAGAGAATGTGAACTGTTCTCATGAACTCTATCTTTCAGAGTCCCCAACAAATAAAATTGCTCGAATTCAAATCCAAGATCGAGGAGGCCACAACCACCGAGTTAATGGCAAAGGAACTTCATGATCTGCACGGGGACTTCCGGAACACCCGTATCTATTGTTCTGGATATTTACATTCTTATAATGTAAACTATACCTCATCCGAGAAAACATGAGTTTCGGATCACATAACCACTGGTTACCGATTCTGGAAGCCGCCTGCAGCAGTGGCTTCTAGCTTCCCCGTGTACAGAACAGAGTCCTGGGGCTCTAATTTAATTTGGACACAGTTTTAAAAATTGGTTACCTTAAGAGCTAATGATTTTTTCACCACGGCACAAAGATTTCTTCAGGCTTGTTTCCATTCAAGGGCCAATATTGTTCAACTTCAGCTAAAATACAAAGTTCTGCGCTTTCTCTTTGTCCAGGAATGAAACCATAGATCGAAATTTTTACACTATTCTGAATACTGTTCTTTTACACGGCACTGTTGCCGCGAGATACTACTGACAAAACTTTCGACTTTTTCCACAACACATACTTTACAGGAGCATTGCAAATGAAAACCGTTTGTTCACCATAGTATACTTCTCACACGCACAGTCCACATACCGACTTTACGCATGTCAGAGAACAGTCCAGCGCTCGCAAGAGTAAAAGAGCGTAGGGTGAGTCCCATAAGGAAACCGGCATCGTATTTTCGTACGCTCACAGACAAAAACAGAAGTACTCTCCATATTACATCTTAAAAGTAATCCCTTCACAACAGACGCTTTTCTTAGAAATACTCATATTATCTCACAAAGAACGCAAGATTTTCATACGTAAGACAATACGTAATAAGATTATATTACAATAAAAAGCCGAGTACGAAAGAGTAAGAACATAAAAAAGATGAAATTGTCATAAAACAAACATCCTTCATGACGGCAGTCGTAGCTGAAGAACAATATCTGCCAGCAGCGGAAACGGTTTTCTCACAAACCTCACAGGAGTGCAAATAGGCCTAACATCCGTTGTCAAAGTGTAATGAATATAAGAAGGATAGAGTTACGGCAAAGGACGCTGCATAATATGTATAACGCGAAGTTTTTACTCTCCAACCTCAGCCTCGGTGCGATCATTACTAAGAAATTCTGTAAAGCAAGAGGAGAGCGCCGTACATCATTTGTAACCGAACACATCCGAGATAGCGCGGAATTCCGGTCTAGGTTATTAGCACTACAGTAACTCTATAACTCTCTGCCACGAATTCATATCCCGACAGAGGATACCTATTCGTGTGTTGATGTGTTGTTCCTTTACCAAGTCTCGTGATTACAAATTAACTGCATTACGTCGTGACTAGTAAACATCCACTTTAACAACTGCGCAGTTCACCAAACACAAGATCATCCACAAAACGACCCTGTCCCTAGAGGTTCCTGCTGTAACAACCTCCAGCTCACGCTTCTGTCGTACCCACAAATTAAGCTGCAATATACACAAGTACATGCATCGCAGCTGTGCATTTGGACACCGACAACAATCGAATTACAAATTTTGATGTTTTGCTGACCGTGCGCCTCAGTATAATCTTAGTAATTGACCAACTTAATGCACAAATTCTTGTTTTATAATAAGTTTATTATATTACTCTACATGTTTCGAGCACTATGTGCTTATCATCAGGAGTCAAAATTGTATTCTACAGCATCTGGTATCATCACACCTGTAGGTGGCCGTCCCTTGCACAGGTGTGATGATATCAGATGCTGTAGAATACAATTTTGACCACCTGACAATAACCACATAGTGCTCGAAACATACAGAGGAATATAATAAACTTATTATAAAACAAGAATTTGTGCAATAAGTTAGTCAATTACTAAGATCAATCGAATTACAGTTTATAATAATTATATGATGGTATTTCAGCAACAACGTTTTCCGCTTCTTCAGTTTATCCAACTACGTGGTTCAACACCTTGCGGGATACTTAGCAGTGCAGTGAAGCCTAATATCGGCGTGGTGTCACGCTGTGCGTGATTGTAGTTGTAACAACGTAACTTGACTACGGTGCGAAAATTGCGTGACAAGAGAAAAACACTCGAGACTAATTAATACAACTGAAAATACAATTTAAACTTCTGCTGATCGCCACGTACTCCAATGAAACAAAGGCTGAAGTCTTGAATAAAAATGGGCTTTATAGTTCAGAGTCCTACCAGCTACCAGTGAAACTTCGTATTCAACTGTAGAAAAAACTGCAAAGACTATAAAAATGGCATATAAGAGCAGAAGATTAAATACTTCCCTATCTGGAATAGATTATTCCTTTAATCACGGTTACTGTCTTTACCAAACAACACGAGTGTGCCATATGTCATTTTTTTGCAAAACCTTGATCGAATCACGGCGGTTCAAATCAGCTGTTCAGTGAACAGACACTGCAAATCTAGCTCAGTTTCCTGTGTACTTTGGGTAAGCTTTCAATGACGATATGACAGCATGGGTTTTCTTGCAAACCCTTGGAAACTAAGATTACAAGGCCTATTCTTAACAATGCAAGCAAATGTTCGTATTACGTAACATTATGGCGTGTTCCTATAAACATTGTTGCAGTGAAAAAGCGTAAGCAGTATATATATTGAGTGTGTATCTGAAGCCTTATTATCCAGCATACAATGCGCATACGCCATATTGTCATCTGTGGTAAGCCCAGTTCTACGAACTTTTTCCACATCATCTCATCAACGGCACGGTTTTCGGGGGAAGGGGGGTTACTGAGCTTAAAATGTGTGTTTTGATTCTCCATCACACTTTTGTTTTAAACATTTCTTATTCTAAGAAGAAATGAGCGAAATATGATCAAAAATGTTATTTTAGTCTTCATGTACAGTACCAGTTATTCTTGTCAGATTTCAACGAAAAATGAATTTCCTCGACAGACTTTAGAAAAGCACTCAAATATTTCATGATAATCCGTCTAGTGGAAGCCCAGTTTGTTCCACGTGGACGGAAGGACGGACAGGCGGACAGACATGACTAATAGTCACTTTTCGCAATTTTGCGAACGCAACTAAAAAGATGTCAGTATTTTATGAACAGTGCACTGAATAGATAAACTTGTGCAAGGCTGGCAATGATGTAACCCCTCCTTTGTTGTAAGATGATCTGAGTCTCAATTTTCGATAAAATCTCCAGTCGCGAACGCGGAATGCACACAATGTGTAACCCACCGAGAGGTAACATCTGCAAGATTTTTACCCTCACATTCAAAAAAAAAAATCTGAGGGACCTAGCGAGGGAATCGCCTATATAATGCGAAACGGCATGCACCAAATGTTTTGGCTCAACACGTCATATAAGATCGCCAATGAACATCATCAGTGAACCAAATATATTCAGTACAGTTTAATATTGTGTACCACTGGAATCGGTGAGATCAAAACAGTAAACGCTGAACAGACCCATTTGGAATACAAGACGATGGCGAGAGGATAATAAGAAAATAGATCAGATATGGTGTGAAGACGTGAACTGAAATCATCTGGTCCGGCAAGAGGTCAAATGGGGAACTCCTGTGAACACATTTATGATGAACCGACTTTCATTACAGAACGAAAACTTCTTCCATCAGGCGTTTATCATTTTCGGCGAAAAATAATCACCATTCGCAACCATCCACCATTCAATCGACTCTGCAAAACCACATTAAGAAACAATCCAAGTTGATGTCAAGTTATTAATTAATGAGTGTACCAAACAATGTTGCGGTAAATTCAGTGTTACAATTCAAATATCGCATTTATTTCGTCGTTTAAGCTACTTACGACACTTGGGCAACATACAAGCTGACGGTGTTATAAAAGCTTCTCCCGTGCATTCTTCATATCGTTTTTACCAGCACCGTACACATAAAAAGCTGATTAATTTCCATTCATGTGTTAACGATCGCAGAAAAAGGCATAAACCTCGAGGCAACCCAAATAAACATACGTATCAGTTTCATTACAGTACGTTCCAGGGTTCTGAAACTTAAATTAAAAATTCAATGTGCTCTGTTGACTTAAAATGTTTATGTCGAATTCATTTCAGAGAGTGTTTACAAATTACACTGTCTTCTGGCTTCTTCATACGCACGGTTTCAACTATTTTGTTGCAAACTGTGTTATCCTGAAGATCGACATAAAAAATTTTTGTAACGCCTACCTTCTTGTGTTAAAGCGCAATATATGTACGAAGGCAACAGATATACATCCGAACAATATCAGAATCCAATAAATACGCGTACGCATAAATGCTAAAAGAAGGAAATCTAGGGTAGTACAACATGAAAAACATAAAATGTACTTTGTGATTTTAAAAACCAATACTTTATATTGTCATATGGTGAGATCACCGCTAATAATAAGCGGATGTAATCTCAGGCACTACTTCGGCATTTGGCCAAAGGCAAAGAAGAAAGCCAAGTAATACCTTATTCAGGATATCCGGATTTGTAGTCAGGGCCTTCCGGATGCGCAGCAGGAGTGCTAAGCACTCCACGGCCATGTTCATTGTAAATAGACAGATTCTCAGCCAGGACTTTACCATCACCTCAATAAAAGTCAGTGTAACTACAGACATCACTCAAGCTGGCACTAATTTAATTCACTTCCCACGTGTAGTGAAGCGCGCTATTGAAAAGGTGATGAGTAGTGTAATGATATTTTGTACGGGTCTGTACTGAGGAAGCAATCGATGTTTGATGGCATCGAGTGGGCTGGCGAACCAGCATATAGACGTCCGTATTTTGAGCTGTCCTATTTTCCGTGTGGATTAAGGTTTTGTAGCGTCTGGGATTAGGACCTGCAAATACACGACCATAATCGCTGAAATCCTCAATACCAACATGTCCACGAAGCTAAAACGGCAAAGCTGTCTGCAGTTCTATTGGAGTACAGTACGGATAAATATACTTCAAAATTCAGTCGGTCCAGTTAGTATCTCAGTGTCACACTGTTTTTGTACCTTATATCCAAACAAGTCTGTCATTCATTACAGTCAGTTTCAACTAACGCAGTACTGCTTGTTTGGTGCTTTCGTACTGGGAGCGATACAGAGGTCTGAAATTCGCATATTTTCGACGATCCCAGACAATTATTATTATTATTTGTTATCACCTTTATTCATGGTATTTACAATTATCTACCTGAAACAAACTACGTTTCTAGGGTATGTGGTGTTGCAGCTACCTTGCACTAGCAACTTACGGCAGTTCTAATGTTGTTTCCCATGTTGAAAGTTTTGTACTCTTTATTATTATTATTATTATTATTGTCAATCATCATTATCATCATCAATGTTTACTGTAGCTAAAGTATCTAGCGCCGAACCCAGTGGTCGCGCGGTCTAAGGCGTGGGTCTGCGGCCGCTCGCTTGTGGGTTCGAATCCCACTGGGGGCATGGATGTCTTTCTTTTGCGAGTGTTGTGTGCTGTCAGGTAGAGGTCTCTGCGTCGAGCTGATCACTCGTCCAGTGATGTCCTACCGAGCGTGGAGTGTGACAATGTGATCACGAATCCTCGATAATGAGGAGGCCTTGGCCCACTTCTGCTGTTGCGCCATGGTAAAAAAAAAAAAGTATCTAACGACGGTTAACAGCATCAAACCCCTGCTCGACCCTCAGTAATTGCTCGGACTAGCTCCATTAGCATCTTTCTCAGACTGTACAACACAAGACAGACATGACCAAACAATGTCCACTGTGTGCCTCCACGTCAGTGCGCGGTGGTGAGTTTGTGTGTGTGCTTTCGTATGACACCTGAAGTCATGACCTGATAAATTGTAAGTGGAAACGATGCACAGGAACACATCACCACTTTTGCATAACTCCGTCCACCTGTTTGCCTTGTACTTGTCAAAACTCCCACGACATCTGGGCTATTAAATCCTCGTACTTGTTCCGCTGGTCTAGTATCTGACATAGTCTTGCATATTACTAGCTGTTTACCTTACCTACACAAAACCTGTTCATTTCATTAACAGAAAATGCCACACAAACTTGTTCCGTCATAAAGTGAAATAAGTAGGTGCGTGGACTTAATAAAAAAGCAACTAATTTACTGCAGGTAGGTTCAATATAGCTTCGTCATTTTTCAACATACTCCCAGGTCTACCATACATAGCACTTGCTCTTAACCGTGAAGATGGCTAGCTGTGAATAAAGCAGCACGAAGGAGGGTCGCGAATGTCCCGCACCCTCGTGAGTGAAGTCTTAGTCGTACCCAGTCTCCTTTTTCGGCAAATAAAAGGTGGCGATCGGCATACTAAGAGTGTAATGGGTAATGCATTAACACAGCAAATTTCAGACGCCAAGATCATTGTTTGTGGCTGGAAATGCGAAATTTTGTACGTAGATAGAATAGGACTACGCCGATAAATTTCGTATGAAACGCTGTAACTCAACACAGTACTTCAACGGGCTAAACCCCCGAGGTTAAGATCAAAAAATTTCCCCCATGGCTCGAAAGTTATAGTGGGCCAAGGCTTCCTCATTGTTGAGGTTCCGCGATCACACTCAAACACACCACACTCGGTAGGACCCCTCTGGACGAGTGATCGTTCTGTCGCAGAGACCTCCACCTGACAACACACAACACTCACTACGGACAGACATCCATGCCCCCGGCGATATTCGAACGCGCAATCCCAGCAAGCGAGAGGCCGCAGAACCAAGCAACCACTGGGATCGGCGATTGATAAATTTAACAGACAAAATCAACTTGATAGGCATAAATAACAGATTCTTTTAAATAAATAACATAATAATAAATAATAACATATCCTAATAACAGCAACAGTATCCATCAACACATCTATAATTGCAAGAAATGACAAAAACATAACCGAAAAGCGTTAAAGGACATAGCTACCTGAGAAGTCCAGGGTAAAAAAATTCGGAAGCCCCTACATGGTACGTTACATCTCGTTATTTACCTTCCCACAATAATGGAAATGGCGAACACATGAGCAGTACCATTATTTTTTCTTGCAATTAATTCTGTGAGAAGTTATATTACAGATACGATTAATCTCGCACAGAAAATTAGTCGCCTCTCTGTACAAAAAGCCAGCAGTAAAAGAAACATCTCTTACTAGACACCCACAATCAATAACAATCTCTTTGCTCCCTAGAGGGAAGCATTCCGAAAACGAAAATCTAGTTTGAGCTGGAGAAGAGCACCACAAACCACAGTAAATCAATTACTTCACCCACGTCCAACATTCTACTGACTAAAAGGTGTAGTGACCTAAATCACTGGAGGTGCATCCGAATTCACCATCACGCAGAAAGATATCCGTGACAGGAATTAGAACTATGCCCACGAAATTGAACAATTCAGTTATCCTAGCGCTGGAGTTCTAAGCTAGCTACACTCCTTACTGAAATCGTGGATTCACGCACCAGCAGAACACTGTAGGAAACGAAGAGACTAAGTGGTTCGTTTATAATACATGCACTACAGCTTCCACAAAAATAAATGCAACCTCTAAGGACCTGAAAGTATACGATTCACCTTCCAATATACCTCCTCGTATACCACGTATATCAATGAGTCAGTGTACAAGTCAGCAATACAAATTCTCATTTCAAAACAAAAACTTACTTCCCACTTCAGACCTGCACACCTGCAAACCCGTAACTCCAGTCTATCCTCCTCATCACTTCAGTGGTTTCGGTCTACCTGTTACCAGTCCTCAAAGGACAGATCGAGAATGCAACAAACATCACACGAAATGATACAACTGTACCATTCAAAATGGTGTAGCATGTCCAAGTACAGGCAAAAGGTCAGCATTCAGTCCCATCCAAGTAGGCCACAATTACTAGGCCTCTCTTCGCCTGCTCTATCCAATACTTTTGTAAACACCGTGAATTTGTAGGAATATATATAGGTGGACATATTATGGATCGGCTAGAAGTTGTGGAACAAGCTGCTGTACAGCACTTCTGACGATACAAAGTAAAACCAAGTACGTTGGAATATGCGTCTCCGAAATTCAATCCAAGAACTTCTTACATGCCAATCAAATGCACAGTCCATTCAGCTGGATGTTTGTCCTACGTTCTAATCATCCACTAGCAATGTTATCACATCTAAACATGAAAAAAACTATTTGCTTTCAAACCCTTCCCAGTTCACACACAATGAATACCACCCACAACTTCGTGGTAAAGCGGAGATACAACTCCCCATTCAGGACGTCCCCATTAACTTAACAGGTTTCTCGAGGTATTCTCACTTCGGAATAATCCAGGCACTCCGCTTTCTATTCCATCCTTCCTAATTCTTCTACATCCATGGAACACAGTCCTCCATGACAAGCTAACAGTCGCTCAGCTACTACAGAAACCCACCCGGCAGTTCATTATCGTGTTCGCTACAGCCTACCAACAGCCACTAAACTAACCCAAATGAATCCACTGCATGCTCCTACCCCGTTTCTTAAAGTTCGTGTATAACATTTCGTACCACGCCAGCTTTTCAATGAGAGGAGTTGCTACTTCCGCACAAGCCCCAACTCGTAAACTGGTAGACCAACCGTTCACGGCTTTCCGCAACTGCGTATTCAGTATACAGCAGCTATCCTCCATATCTTGAGAGAGTCTTCTCCAGCCGCAACCTGAAGGCAAGCAAAGTTGTGGTGACACAGCACCCTAATTAATTATTCAACATAATATAACTTTTGCATTCCCCACAGTAACGGCAAATAAACACAATGCTGCCTTGCTGAAACTCTAAACGGAAACTGACAGCTGCAGAAGAAACTAAAGAGTTACAATGAAAAATAAATTGCAATGTAGGAAAGGTTACGCTTTTACTGTAATGAGAAAAATGTTAAGTCCTTGAAGGAGACACGAAATTAAGGTCGGGGTTTTGCATGTACCTGTACGCAATTCGTATGGGCCGTGCCACAGCTAAGGCGGCCAATCGTCAGCCTCTCACCGAAGAGGCCCGGGTTCACATTCACGGTGCAGTCTGTGGACGAAATGGCAGGTACAATCCGTGCAACATAAATCAAGTGCTTAAAACTGATGTAAGTGTACAGCTGGAGTCTTAATATTTCCAATCTTTTTCACTTCTTTATCTCTGTCGATATGTGGCTTTACTCTGCCTTTTATTAAGTACAGTCACTTATTGCGGATATCTATTCAGCAGACATCCACACCGACTAACGGTAATGACTTTTCGCAGCCATTAGATAATTGGATGGGAGACAACAGTTGATACGAGGGTCAAACATGTCAGACCGAGAGGCGTGTTTCTTTGGCATGTTACGCACTCGCACGAATACTCATTTAAACTGTACAATTCTATCATTCAACTAGAGGTTATGCAAGGCTATTTACGCTCGCGATGGCAAGGGCAGAACTACAAAGGAAAGCGCTCATGTCCTTTGTTTTTCCGTGACTTGTTTACTGACGTTCTGATTCAAATGTATCGCTTTCGAATGTAACTGTCGATAAATAATTTTATTTGCAAAAAAAAATCACGGATATTTTTACTTCTTAAAGGACACCACTTACGCAAAACACAGACTTGCATGTTAGCCGGAAGAAATGTTGTCTTCAAGACCCGGCACGTTTAACAGTGATGTCCAGAACCCCTGAGCTTCAGGGTTGGATCGTATGCGTCTCGGCATGGAATTAGGGATCTAATATAACTTGAGAGGAACATTAACCTAAAATAACATCTAGAAGGGTTAGTCTATTAGTTAGATTATTCTGGCTTCAAACTCAATTCTAAATTGACATTTCTCTTACCTTTCGTTATACAACGATTAGAAAGATGTTACCAGTACTCAACGGAAGGTCGAAAAACTGGTGTATACACACACACTTAACTTACATCATTACATATACACGTACATCGTCCTCTGTTAGAAAACACAAACTGGATGAAGATCGTTAATCAACCGGAGGCAGCATGATATTACGGTGTGGTTGTAGACTTCATTCTGATTCGTCACGGAGATGGATCCACGATACATGACGTATGGCAGCCATGACTTCTAATGTTATCTTGCAGTTCTCTGCACACCTCAAAGCGCAGAGACTTGAAACTATTACGGTATTTCTACGCCTAAATGGGCGGTTACCAACCTCAGGTCTGGGTACACTTCAGACACAGCAATGTTACAACAGAACACATACGAACAGTGTCCAACAAATCGTTGTAGCCATCACAGAGGACCCACCGTCACGACAGCCATACAGTGCGTCTTCAGGCTCGGACAGAGCCAAAGGCCTCCAGTCACAAGGACCGGCAGCAAATATGTTAAGCAATCAGCTGCTGACAACCGACAAGGTATAATTACCGAGCTTCGAGGACGACCAGAGGACTGCCTCTGCCACTGTGCTTGTTACAAAATACAAAACTGGCAGGATTTTGGAAAGACCAAAGCAACGGACATGGAGGATGGAACATCAGAAATATCTGCAGAACAGGTCCATTAAAAATAATAACAAGATAATTAGAAAAATAAAACTGACATTTAACAATAGTACAGGAGATCACGTGAGACAAGGTTGACACTGAGCCATCAGAACATTACACATTTTTTTCTGCAAGTGACACTCGTATGAGAAAATTAAATTCGGGGAGTGCTTGCTACAAACACAATTTATAATATTTATCATCCCGTCTCATATATAAAACGTAAGAATTAAAATATACGGCACTACTACTTTACTTGGTGTTTCAAACGGGTTCCAAATTAACATGAACGTATCTTATCCTAAGGGAACCAAACAGATTGAGGGTATTTCAGAACAAACTGCCAAGCAAAATGCCTGGGCCTGAAAGAAAGGGAGAGACAGTAGTAAGAAACCTGCATCAGAAGATATTCGTCATTCACTACTTTTCACGGAGCGCACAGGGTGAAGAAATCAAGGAAAATGTGATGGTTGGAACACGCAGGCAGACAAATCACACAAAAAATGTAGTCGATAACCCCGCAGACACTGGGAAACTGGGAGCCCTAAGTGTAAGTTGTAGAAAAATTGGGGATAATATTAAAATTTATATGTAAGAAACGGAATGCGCGATGCTGAAGGGATTTAACTAGATCAGGATGGGGTTCACACGCCGGCTCCTATCAATAAATAACCTCCGGGATCCATAAAACTGGGAAAAGTAGTGACCAGTTTTCGACAAGGACTCTGCTCCGTATAGTTTGTCAACAAGTGGAAAATATTCGCTCTCTGTATATTCTGGAGTGTTTTTATCGGATCAATAGCAGTCCATTTCACGAATGATAAATAGAGAAGCAGACATTAACTACATGGAGGGGGGAAAGATATTTTCCTAACGTTTTAAACGGTGGTATTGTAAAAAGGCCTTGTATTCTGTGTGCTGTAACTTCAGAGCTGAAAGATACATGGTGCAGAGTGGTGTTGTGCTCAAGTAATCCGTAATAAGCAAATCCGTTGAGTCACATCGTAGTAAATTAATTTGTGATGCACGGCAAAATATAACCAACAACCAACATTACGACATTACCCACTGTCGGTAGTGACATTCATATACAAAGACATTTCGGAAGTTGACTCCACGTTTTTTACTTGAACATTAAATTACCATATCACAAATGGCGCGGCACCTGAATTACACTCTTCACGTGTGTCATTATCAGTGTGACTTCGTATTCCTCGTAGGCGTAAAAAGTGGAACTTATAAACCAAATAACTCCGAAAATAATACACCAGAAGAATGTAAACCACAACAGGCAGAACATATGTAACACACCTACAGTCACGTGGCTTCTGATTTCGTTTATCGTAGTGTCATAAAAATCAAAATAAAGAAACACTAAATCTGTTTCCGACTTCACGTAGAAAAAAGCGGGACGACACCTGCTAAATCGGGCGGTCAAAAGGAGACGCAACTGCGTACGCGGTAAACAACGTGCTCGGTTTTCAACCCTCTTACCTGAAGACAGAAACAGGAGCACTTTTCGAAGAGCTGTGTTACTCCTTTGTAATTATTACAACACTCGACGATGGACAAGTCAAGAAGCTACGTAATGCTAAATTCCTGTATACACCACCGTCAGGACCACACAGCACCGAATGTATAACATAACTTAACAGAAGGCCAACGCCCAGATTCTGCTCCTTCCCTACCAAAGCATAAAGGAGCAGGTGTAGAGTACATTTTATCGCCCCTGCGCCTGTATAGTGTATTGGTAGCCTGAGGGCGACAAGAAAATAGAAATGCTTGAATAATTACTTTTTCGGTGGCAGCAAGAGAGGCAAGACGGTGTGTTAATGAAATTAGAGTAGACCTACCAATTCCCCTTTCACACAACATCCCGATACTCTCCACCAATCTCTCAAGAAAATTAAATTCACAAGCTATTCCTCTGAGGAATTCTCCGTACAGCACACATAGAGTTCATGACCGACAGCACAGGCTGTTTTCCATACATGAAGGCTTCTATTGAAAAGGATGATACTTAAAGTCGCCAGATAAGTTGTACATGGGCCAGACCATGGCGAAGAATAGGGAAGGCCCCCAAGGATTCTTAGCCTCCGCAAACGATCGAATTGAGCAGTCGCATTCACTCTCGGATAGATTCATTCTTGAGCAACAAGCCCACTGGTAGCGACTCCGCAGGCTACAGAGGTGGTCTGGAACTAGTGACCAAGGGAAAAATCCTAAACCCACTGGGAACCAAATCCCAACCGTCCAGACCACAGCCAGTCAGTCATAATTTAACTATTTCTAAAGCTCTCTTTTCAACTACCCAGCATATAAAAAAGCAGATTTAGTGTAGAAGACAACTTACAAACAGAGAAATTTAGCAACATACAATACGATTAGGTCTACAATTATACGTTCAGTATGACTCCAAAATGTTCATTCCTTCGGTTCTAAAGTAATGCGGATCATAAAATGTATGTCACTGGTGACTCTTTAAGATAAATTTCGTGGAAACCGAATAAAGGGTTAATTAATTATCAAACACAAAGACAACATCACAGGGCTTATAAATTACCAAGCATAACCCACTAATTAACTAATTAATTAGCACAAGACTACGAAATCTCAATCCTTCAAAGCAAATACAAATTTGACAGTTATATACAGGAATGTAAGACCTTCATAAATCACAGAATGTCAGGTTCGAGCAAAATGTTTATATTTTAGGTCGTATGAATGGAAACAGAATTGTAGCAACACAAAACTATTCACGGAAGTTAAGTTGTTCATTTGCAATTTTATTACCACTCGCACATTAGGTCTCTAACTGCAAACAAGGATTGAGTTATCACACAGTGAAAGCGGATAAACTTGAATGCAGAAGCCCCTCAACCCAGAATGTATAAACACAGACAAGGGAGATAAAAGCACTGCAATAAGTTTACAGACCCTTCTACATCTCCTTTCTCTTTGGTTTATTTAATTACGTTCCTCAGCTCACACTGGAAGAATAACTGTAAACAGCGATTGTTGATGGAAGATGTATTGGAATGTTCCAGAACTTGGCTTGACTACTGAAAGCCAAGAATAACTTCGCCAGGCCAGACGATATCCGGGCCTACAATCAGCGCCTTGTAGGAGGTACTATTTACAATGGAAAATCGAGACAGAAACAAAAAGACAGCACTAAGATGATCCTAGGGACAGAACATTGCGCCCCACTGGGTATTCCACCTACTCTGTTTCCGACAGTTCGCAGAACTAAACTTCGGCACTATACCGACGATCTGTTTGTAATATTTCTCTATGTGTTTTCAGGCAAATTCCGAGACAGAACTCGAATTATGCTGCGACCACTTTCCTTCCATGCTCATTCCATCTCCTCACTCATTAAACGTTCCATCGCTCAACGCTGCTCAGCCTGAGCTTCGTTAAATAAACTAAACGCTAATCAAACACATCACAAGGACTGGAAGTGAGTGGAACTGGTTCAGGTTAATGGAATTATCCAATCACAAAATGCTTAGTTCCCTTATCGTAGTGTCAGTTATACGAGTAACAAAACAAAAACTTCTCCGTGGTTAACAAAAATATGTCAATATTTTACACAGTCTCTCAAAATGCCACAACACGACGCGAAGCAATTTTTGCGTGCTACAGGAAACAGGGTGAAGTTTCTAATATTACGAGAACTCTGAGACTAATATTATCAGTCGTGGGGGTCAAATGTCTGATCCTAAGAAAGGCATGGATAAAAAAGAGCATCAAGGCGATGTCTTCTAACTTGTGAAGTAAGTAACTCAATAAACTCAAGTGCAAAAAGTATGATTATGGTGAATATGATGTAAAAATCGACTGAAGCATAGAGCTGCAAACTTCCGCTGGATGCGTTCCAGCTTATTGGTATCAGTATTCGTAATGTTATTCCAGACAGGTGAGGCATATTCTTAAATCTATCTACGGTGTCATACAACAATAATAAACAACCAACAGCCGGAAACGACTACATCAAAGTATGCATGAGTCCCGACGTATTGAGTGATTGAGAAAATATGTAGTCTACATGGTGGTGAAAAGGGAGTTTAGAATCCAAAAGCAGGCCTACTCCTAGGTCTCTGACGTACTCAATACGAGTTACATATTTCTCACATAGTTTGTACTTACAGTTAAGTGCGTAAGTTTTCCTTGTAAAGGTAATGACTCTACTTTTGTTAAAACTGAGTGTCATGCGATTATCAGCATATCAAAGGAGAATGGAATCAATAACGGACTGCAGAAGTGTACAATCAGTTTCTGAGCTTACGGTACGAAAAATGCTGATGGCGTCAGCCAAACAAAACTACCTCGAATGCTTAAGAGTTACCAAGGTCACCAATGAATGCATTAAATAACCCAGGCCCCAAGGACAGTCCCTTGAGAAATACAAGAAAGCACTTCACGAGGTTCGAGTACATACCGTCAATAACGACCAGTTACGCCAACTACACAACCGACGTAACTATCAGACAGCCCGCGGGCACTGAGCTTAAGTAAAAGACATGTATGAGGAACGATGTCAATGGAGCTGCTTACATCAAAATAAATGGCATCAACTGGGTGTTGTAAAAAAAAACTAATGGGGAAATATGGTCCAAATACGATACTAAATTGGAAATAGTATAATTGGATTTCACTAAACCATGTTGACAAGGATTTCGTTTACATTTGAAATAATATACGATGACGACGACGACGACGATGATGATGATGATGATGATGATGATGATTACGATGATGATGACCATAATGTCCATCAAAGAAGCTACAACGCCTTGTGCGCCATCAATCTCCTCCCTCCTTGGATTCATTAAGCTTGTTCGGTACTTCGACTGCACAGATTACATAGTAGAGCGTCGAATAACGTGGTGGGCCTAAGTGCAATTTGACTGGATGGGATGTAAAATACGGCGTCCGTGACCTAACTTCCAAACCACCCTAACATTTTGTTGTACGCGCTAATGAAAGCCATGGGAAAACTTAGTACCCGCTCTGAGATTCGTACCCGAGATCTCCCAACACGAAACAACAGCGTAACCACACAAACTTGACATTCTCTCTCATCAGAAATAACTCTTTCGACCCTACGTGTGAAGTAGTTGATGTGTACCTGTTCGAAGGGAAAGTGTTTTTGTTCAAGAAAACGTTAAAGATATCTTCCCACAATTTCAGTAGCAATGGGTAGTCTATGTACTTTAAAAACAGTTGTTCTGATTAATAGTATCTTGTTTCACACCTTGTTCCCGCTGCTCAGCTGATACCGCTGAACGTGACTGCGTTTTTGTCAGTCACACTATTCTGTGCCCCTGAGGGCTTGCCACATAGGCTCGTGAACACCACGCTAATTACATTTACAAAAACAAATCCCGACGTACAGTGCGATAATTCAAAGAGATCGTGGACCTTCCTCTGTTAGCGCATATAATCATTAATGGATTCTGAACACCCATTAGCGAACTGCAAAATGGCCCTGCCTTTAAACAGTAACGACCTCCTTCGCACTCCCACACACCCATTCCCCTTCACACGATTATTACTCCATGTGGACCATGCCCAGTCCATGGAGGTTGTAATTTTTAGTGTATTCCAGGAGAACATTCCTATTACAGACGAAAGATGGAATAAATATGCTAGTAGATTAGCCATCAGCGATATTATTAAATCAATATATATCTCGCAATTCCCCAACCCAGTATTACAAACGGAACGCTTCAGCAAACACTTTGAAAATTAACTCCTCAACCAATATACTAAATGAGTTCATGTTTACATCAAAATTCATGTACCTTCACAGCGCACACCGCCGGTGCCTGTCATTCCATGAAACTCAGTAACAGATCAACTGAAGTTTGTGTATCCAAATTAAACACGCAAATATGGAAACAGTTGCTATGGACTGCACTTAACAAACGCAGATAATCCAAGACCATTCACTGACCCGCATTAGCCAGACATACAAGTCTCTTTCAGATTTCAAGACACTCTTCAAAAACACTGACTACCGTATATATTTCAGCCGCCAGATGGTACCTCGGTACGAAATGGGCTTATCAAATGCATGCGATATCATGTAACTCTAAGTGATGTGACGCCATAAATGTTACAAAACCACACACAGATTCGTGTGTGCAGTGTCTAATTCTACAAGAATTCCTGCTGCTGTTCCTTGAGATTCCGAGCTAGTCCGACAGCTACACGAGAAACATCAGAGTGCAACGAGCAGTGCTGATAGTGATCTATCTGATTTACTCGTACTTCAGAGACTAAACTAAACTCCGTGGCCTTAGTCCGCACGCGAACTATACCGACAGAGCGGCCGCCGCCGGTCGGCGAAGTTAGTGCCAACTTTTGCGGATAGAGGGGTGTCACGTGGTCAGCGC
>Ga0123352_10006828_pt1 | contig 17562 bp, 6 predicted proteins | sample TergutLab28metaG_FD_89700 | JGI IMG/M metagenome (GOLD analysis project Ga0123352, IMG submission 89700) | Labiotermes labralis P1 segment gut microbial communities from Petit-Saut dam, French Guiana - Lab288 P1 | ecosystem: Host-associated > Arthropoda: Insects > Digestive system > Gut ... | reverse complement strand
GTGTGTGTGTGTGTTTGTGTGTGTGTGTGTGTGTGTGTGTGTGTGTGTGTGTGTGTGTGTGTGTGTGTGTGTGTGTGTGTGTGTATGTGTGTGTGTGTGTGTGTGTGTATGTGTGTATAAAACAAAAAGAGAATAAAACTTACCAGTTATAAGCTTAGAATGAGTTTCAAGATGCCTGCCACAGACTGGGGCGATTGTAGTCTGAAGTGTAGATGCTTCTGTCGAAATAGGAAAAGGTGGACTGACTTGAAAGGCATAATAGCTGCTTGAGGGTGCTGCTTTATTGTCTTTGAATTTTTTCATCTGGTTTTAGTGGCTTTATGAATTAATATTGCTGTACATTAGGTTAAGATAGGGTTCCATGCATGGTGCTACTGTGGTGATTACAGCAGGAAATTTATACAAAATATTGAACATTTATTCCACAACTCACACTGCTAGAACTCAAAAGAATATGGTCTTAATAACTACCACCTTTAAAACCACAGAGCACTAGAAAATCATGGAGGTTGTCAGGTGCAGCAGGCTGGTGCATACTCAGATTAAAATGTTGATAAGCTTTTGAATGTTCATATCTGCATGTTTGTCATCACTTGGTAATGATGTGTATAATGTAATGCAGTTTAATTATTTGGGTTATTTGAAGGTTACAGGAAATGTTCTTGTACCTGCATTACATGTAGGACAGTCCTTGAGAAATGCATGCTCAGCTGGTCAAATTTACCGCCTTTTATTTAACCTGAAGGTTCATTTTTATGTAAAAAGAACCCACAACTTGTCCTGAGCCATTTGCACCAGTTCACATTTTTTACATCCAGTTTATCTTTTAATATCTTTTAATATTATTTTTTAAATATTTTATTGACCGTGCACCGTGATATATCTGTACAACAAGAACCAACAGGATGCACTATTAACTTCGAATTTATTTCATTAATTAACCTCTACGTGTTTTGAGCAGGCTTACTGTTCGAAACATGTAGAGGTTAATTACTGAAATAAATTGAAAGTAAATAGTGCATCCTGTTGGTTCTTGTTGTACGGATTTTAATATTATCTTCTTATCAGTGCCTGGGTCTATTTGCTTCAGGTTTTCCAACTTAAATGTTTTTTTGCATGTGTCATTTTCCTCATCAGTGCTTAAGCACTACCAGTCTCATCATCTGCAATTTGAACTTCTTAATATTATTCTGATGATGCTTAAAATTGTGGCACTTCTCACTACACAGTTTTCTTCAGCTTCCTCTGACTCCTTCCCTCGCAGACCAAATATTCTCTCCAGTATCTTAAGTATGGTGTTTACATAACACTGTTTTTTGTTATCAGGTGTAAATGTTAAAACTGGAGAACTGTTCCCAGCAACATTTCCAGATAAGGGCCCTGACCAGGCACTGCGCAGTGCACGACACCTTACAGGTGGACAGCAGGTGATACTGAGTGAGCTCTGTTGCTCCTTCTTGCGAGTAGTTATCATTTCATTTTCCACAGATGAGAGAATCAGTCTTATGCTACAAAACTCCAGCCAGCCATGAATTGATTTTGCTGACCTATTAGTGAATGTAACGTAAAATAGGTTTATATGGATATGCCACATATCATACTAGAAACACCAGACATTGACTGGTTCATTCCTGCATTAGGACTAAGTACAATGTTTTGCTTGAGTTTGTACTAGTATTAGTCACATTATTTAGTACTGAAATTCAGGAAATCTGTTATTATTGTATTATGTTTCACATAGTCTGTTACCATACTCCAAAGTTTTGTATCATTGTGAATATTAATTGGTGTGATTTTGTTAGGTGTTGGATGTGTATGATTGCCAGCTGGGATTGTTACGAATTGGTCCATTTAACTATGATCCTCTGCGGGGTGTTGACCTATGGCTTGAACAGTCGGATGAGTTCATTCTGCAGCACTTGTCAACATCACCAGAAGTAGAGCCGCCTCATTTTGTCATGCAGGTATTGTTAGAAAACCTCAGCATTGCAAAAAGATACAAATATAGCTGCAGAGTTAGGATACTAATGTGTTTGAACATGTATTTAAATTACAGCACTTTCAAGCCTGCATTATAAAGACATCTACTTCATTTTGGATGTAGTGGTTTTCAAAGTACGTGGCACTTACACACAGTAAATTTTGTGTATGTTGCCTTGTCACAAAAGGAGTATAGAGATTTGAAATTTGAGGTTCTGTGATGAGTACTGTCTTTTGGTGTGTAACATAATGGCTATGATTTGGGTCACTGCCTTGAATATGTAGGTAGCAGGTTACTGTAAACTGTCTAGTTTATCATACAGGATGGGCCAAAAGTAGATATACAGTAAGTATACAGTAATTAACCTTTTGGCGCCAGAATTATTTTTTTTTATTTTAGCACATCCTGTATATAAAATGTGAATAATACAGGAACCAAATATGTTAGAATTATGAAACAAACTGCATTTTGAAGAGAAAAAAACGGAGAGTGTACACCATGTCTAAAATATTCAGTACCTATATTTGTTGAATAAATATATAAAATGCAACTTTAGAGGTTAGCGGTGCGGTACGAGCACTATAGTTGACATTAGGCGTCTAAAGGTTAACTATATATACTGTATACCTACTTTTGGCCCACTCTGTATTTAAGTAATTTGACTATTTTCCTGTGTTCAGCACTGACAAAAATTAAGCCATCTAAGATTTATGATGTAAGAGTATTCCTGAATTGTCTTTTGTTTAGTGCAAGGCAGAGAATGATTTTGTGTGTATCCTGCAAGGCTGATTATACATGCAGGCATGCAGGTGCACACATGTAGTTTTGGAATGCTTTAAATTGTTAATATGAATTATGTAGATGACAATTGTGTGGCAGCACTGATCTCTGACTACATTGTATTGGTTGCTGTTACAGTTCATAGCCTTCTGGTGGTATAAAAAATGGCTAAGTAATGAGATCTATGTTATGTGACCTATATGGTGGGAATGCCCTCTAGAATAAGCTCATGAGGTTCAGATATCCAGCCATGACCCACACTGCATTTGTTCTGCATTTGAGGATTAAATAGTGTCTTTTTGCATCTGTATCTTTGGAGAATGGCACTAAAGAATTCATGATGAAGGTGTAGTGGATAGGTTTCATCATGACTGTAAAACAGTGAAGTTCATCCTTTAATTTGCCTAGAAGGCACAGAGAGGGAATAGTGGTATAGCTCTACTCATTTCTTAATCCCAGTGCTAGATGGGATGGGTGGTTAACACCATGCCCCCACCATCTTATGCCCAGGAATGACCCCATACCCATTGTATAGGAGGCTGGGTTGGGGCCAGGTTTGGTCTGGACGGGTGCGGAAAAATCTCACCCCTACCAGGATTTGATCCCCGGACTCTCCAGCCTGTAGTGAGTCACTGTACCAACTGTGCTATCCTCATCTGCTTGTTATGGCTATATAGGTTTATTTTGGAAATACTGAAGCATATTATCAGATTACCACATTATCAGTTGACACAACAGTGGGTTTCACAAACTGCATTTAGGTCAACATTGACTTATGCTATGAATGTGATAGTAACATTTAAAATTTTACATTCTTGTGAGTTTGGATTCATTACATGAAGGGCCTCCAAAGTGAGAAAAAGTTAAATTATTACTTTCTGTTCTTCTTTGAATGTTTGACTCTTAAAGATGAAGGCTGTACATTCCTTTGAATTGTTTTGCACTGTTTACTGAATGACACAGTGTCATATCCCATATTTTATTGTACTTCTTATAGGCTCAACATGTTTCAAGCATTACTATGTCCATCATCAGGAGCTCGCGACTGTGATGTTGTTTACCACATTGGTCGTGTTGTTCTTGTTTTGCTGTATGGTGGAGGTTAGGTGCAGTTAGGCTGGAGTAGTAGCACCCCGGACACTACTCCAGCCTAACCGCACCTCACCTCCACCATACAGCAAACCAAGAACAACACGACCAATGTGGCAAACAACATCATAGTCGCGAGCAGCTGATGATGGGCGTTGTAGTGCTTGAAACATCTTGAGCCTATAAAAAGTACAATAAAATATCAAGTGGCATCTAGTTGGTTTTTTGACTCTTCCGTCAGTAATAACTTCCCTGTGTCCTTATTATAGGTTCGGGCAACACTGAAGTACATCCAAGATCATCCTTTCCCAGCTGTGACAGTGTTTCGAGATAATCGGCCACACTACTACAGAAGGGACGAAAACAGTGGAATGTGGGTCCCAATACGGTATTGAACCGATAGTCTCTAAGAATTTCATGATCCTCAGCTAAGCTTTTATATGTTTGGGAAGGTAAAGTATGAGACAAAGAATGTGCTTGACAGTGAATGGGTGTGAGTAGATTTATAGCCTATAATAAATTCATGAACACCTACATTTTGGTGGAAATGATAATCAATTCTTAAGGAACATTTCTGCTAGTGACTGCTGCACATAGTGACTGCACTGGCAAACACATAAGGCCTGTGTTGTTAACTGCTGCAATACAGTGCAGCCACTCTTGTAGGACCTTAACTGTATTTGTAATAATTTTTGTTGACTTCAAACAATATTTTGTATAATATATTGTATAGGTACATTGTGATTCAAAAGTCCCTCTGTGTTTGTAAGAACAAGTTGTGGGGAATTAATATCAGGGTTTCATTTGTGCTCATATGTTGTGGATGGCATTCATGACATGTGACTGGCACATCACTATAATCTTGATCACTGTCTTGTTTCAACCAGTTGTACCATGAACAGCCAGCTGTGTATTAATGACTCATCGAGTTTCTAATTTCATGTGTTTAGTTCCAGTGTTTCATTATTTGTCATCATCATCGTAATAGAAGCTGAAGAAGATATACATAGCTGATATGTTACTATTTAACTTTTTACAGAAAGTTGCTGTAACTTATTTTCAAAGAAATGTTACCACACAGTAGTAAGTTTGGCCATGCCATGGCTCAGGCAGTTATTAACCAGCCTGTCACCTCAGAGACCCGGGTTCAGTTGTAGGCCAGTCCATGTGTGATTTGTGGTGGACATAGTGGCACTGGTACAGGTTTTTCTCCAAGTACTTTGGTGTCGTTCTTTCAATGCCATTCAACCAGTGCTCCATATTTATTCTTGTATCCCTGAAGCCATATAATTTTAGCAGCTGACTGGTCATTAAGTGACGCTCTTTAAAAAAGATTGTCTATTAAGTGTCACCGGTGTACTAATTTGCCTTCATCAAACCAACGTTTAATGAACCACCTTTCATACACCAAGTTATGCTGTTTGACTAATACTATAATTTATTTTGGCGCTTGTTGGTGCTGGTTGGTGCCATCATCTAGGAGTGCCATCTTAACTGTTAAATTTCCAGCATATCAAATGGCTATAAACTGTTGTCCAACCACATATAGTTGAAACTGTTCGAAAGCATATGGTTGGACATTTGTTAATAGCCATTTGACGTGACGGAAAATTTAACAGCAGCTCCTACATGTTTCGGGCCTCACTGGCTAGTGAGACCCGAAACATGTAGGAACTGGTGTATTGTGGTGATATTGTGATGTTAATAAAATTGTGTGCATTTATTGGTTCAAATTATAATAAATGTATCTTTAAAACATCTGTTATGTGATACAGACTGTACAAACTTTATTTCCTTATCACAAGCAAGCTTTTACAATTGATGAAATGAAAACCAAATGTGTTTGTCTCAAGAATGAGCTGTGCTCTTTGTTGGATGCAGGTTGCTTGGCTAAAAAACCAGCCGTTGCAGTGAAGGCACAGGTTACTGCAGCCACCATGTGCAGCAGTCACACGATTTTATAGCTGTAGTGTAACTGTGCCTTTAGTGTGGTGTTTCATATTTTATTAAAGCTAAAGCTTAATTGAGTCTACAGTCATACCATGATGTAGCGCCACAGTTTGTTCACCGCAGTTTGTGGCGGTGTATTGAGGGTGGCGGTAAATTAAAATATGTATAATAGCTTTCATTGGCACTAAATGAGGGTGGTGCTATATCAGGGGGTGCTATATTGGGGTTTGACCATAATCATATATTTACAACATGTGAAATACAGATCAAATATTAGATAACAAAAATTGGGGTTGAAGCATGTTTTACAGTTGTACCTTGCAAAAAAATTGAATTTGTATGGATTGTGATGCATGTGGTGAAAATGAGGACTAAGGATGATCCCATGTTTACTGTGGGGTACACTGCTTTTTGCAAACATGATTATAGCCATTTTTGTATTTTACATCCTGGTGCTGTACATCAGTGCCATTATTTAAAGTTGTATTGTTTATAACAATTAAATGTGCTTATGCCATGTCATGGAAGATCCCCCTTTAATTCAAATGTATTTTTGTTTAACTACACTGGTACAGAAAGAGAGAAAGGTAGTCACTCTATAAGTTGTGACATGTTTGGCCTTGGTATCCCATTTTAGGTACATATGTACCCTGTGGATCACCTATTTAAATCACATCCTGTAGCCCTTATGTTTATATCTGCTTGAGAACTACAGGGTGGATCTTTATTATGTTTGATATTGCAGAATTTTATGAGACGCTGTTATGCCATTGCAGTTTCCATTAAGACAGGACACTTTTTAACAGCCACTTTGTGTGAAAACATTTGTGTGTTTTTGGATATGTGAGTGTTTGTAACCGTTCTATTGATATGTGCAGTTCCTGTTGTGCTTTAGAATCACATGCGAGGTAGGGAAATGAAATTGTGCTTCATATCAAGTCCTTTATTTGTCGCAACTAATGCACACAAATTATTTTAATTGTTAAATGTTAAAACATTTAAAACTATAATAGTTGCTCCAACATGTTTCAGTTTACATAAACCATCATCAGGGAGCTACAGCCTGCTCTTTGCCAAAATTACAATATTGATTGCAATACACAAGCCGTTATTGAAGTATTCAGTATTATGGCTATATATTTCGTTCAGTCCTGTTGTGCGTTTGTGCATAATACACACGCACAACAGGACTGAACGAAATATGCAGCCATAATACTGAATACTTCAACAACGGCTTGTGTATTGCAATCAATATTGTAACTTTGGCAAAGCACAGGCTGTAGCTCCCTGGTGATGGTTTATGTAAACCGAAACATGTTGGAGCAAGTATTATAGTTTTAAACGTTTTAAAATTTAAAAATTAAAATAATTTGTTTACATTATCTGGGACAAATGAAGGACTTGATACTATTAGTGCACGGAACAACCATAAAGACCGTGAAGATGTACTTCATATAATTTAAATTCCATGTGCCAAATATGTAAAACTGTTGCTCCGGATAGGTTTGTTAATATGTTATCAACAAAACTGCTGTCTGGCATGGTATGAACTACACATTGCTTGTAGTGTTGTTGCTAGGATTCAGGGAAGCTGTCTGGACCACCATAGTTGTTGAAGACAGAACTTGCTTTGCTAGTTAATATATGCATGTGTTTCCTCACATTTGTATTTACCGTTTCAGTGTTGAAGCGAAGGTATGGAATAAGATGAAAAGCCAAATAATCACATTTCAAATCACCAGACTGGTGAATGCCTCCTCTTTTGTTAATCATCACAAACAGGAAGTGTGCACAGGTTTTGTATATGTTTCGAGATTAGCTGTCTACTGCGTTCCATTGATTTAGATAGTTGTGTTGAAACTGTGGAACCCTTTGGTGTGAGTGCAGCAACTATAGTTGCCACGACCTTCTCTGTATCGATATTAATGTATGTGTTCATGAGTGCTATAGCACAAATGGCATTATGGGAAGAAGTGTAATTGCAAGTGATGACAATCCGTCTAACCTAATAGTTACATAGGTGCCAGTAAGCAGGGAGGTCACTGTTGATGATTATGCTATACATCGCGTACAGGCAAGTGTCAATTTTGAGTAGGTAATGATGAGCAAATATGCTGAAAGCATTATACATAGCAGAATAAGATGTCCAAGATTGTTGTGGTCTGGTTTTGTGTCTAAAATATCTCATGTCAGAGCTTGTATGTGATCACTTGTTGTGTTTCTCAGTTTCACATATTTTTCTTGTTAAGGACAAGTTTATATGATATTAAAAGACATGTATGTGATTGTGTCTGTATTCTGGGAGATTCCTTTACTGGAAACTTAGTTTGAAACATATCATATCCATCATTTCTCTCTGTAAGGTAAAATAAATGTGGATGGTATTTTGCCATTAAAAAAAAGACTGAACTTTCGCATATTGTGAAGAATTCTTTCAGCGTCCTAGTGTAATGTCTTCCAACAGAACACAGATACTGTGACATACTAAGGACATAAGTGTTTCATATTTGTGTGTAATTCTTATTTTGTTGCCATTCGTAGCAGACTAGGGTTCCTGGAATTAACACAAAGGACTGCGGCCGTCCATAAGAATATGTGGCGATACCAAATCAGCTCCATGTTAACAATTTTTTTATTATTAATCTGTAGTTTTCTTTTATCTTCCAAGTTCTCAGTACTTCTTACAGAAAATGTGAAAACAGCTGATCAAAAATTATTTGTGAATTTTCAAGTCAGTTACACATTTAAGCCATATTGATTTGCAGATATGACGGTGCTGCAGACATCATGGAACATCAGAGAAATAGTATGTTTGCATCCCAGGATTACTGAATAAAGTATTGAATTGTTTAAAGGAAACTTTCTAGATCGTGCAGTTCATTATTGTATTAATTTCAGAGCTCTGTCTTATTGTTACCACTATATGTTATCAGGTATTCCAGATTTTTTATATTTCCTAATCCTAGATTTGTGCCGTGAGGATACACTCACCTTAAAACATATTTGTCAGGCAGACTGTGAAGGTCAGAAATGCTATTATGTGAGGTGTAACCCTTTATGTTGAGTTCTGGAACCAGTTGTTCCTAATAGGCCCAACAGAGTAGAGATTTTTTGATCCATACACTTTATGATGGAAACATATCCAGTTTCCAAAATGTTACATTTTGAAAAACTGTATGATTTTTAGTGTGCAAAATAGTAGTCATGTATATATAATTATCAGCCGTCACCAAAAACATTTACACACAGTCCTTTTGTCCTACCTTAGAAGGCATATTGTTGTGCCTAACTGTTACATTTGTGGCAAAACAGGTAAGAGCACCTGGAAAAGGTAAATGAATTGGGGTTATGGTCATGGGGTAGCTATTTTGCCTTTGATTTCTCCTGTGTGTTCGACATGTTAGTTTTTAGCACTGTTAAAACATTTTATATTATCTTTAATTTTAATTAATAACGTATTAAGGATTTTATTGTTGACAGCCAAGGTGCGCAAAGATAGAATGGCTGTAGAGGAATGGATCCAGCCAGCTATAAGATGGCACTAGTTTAATTTTTATCCTGTACAGAACTGTAGCATTGGTACGAAACTTAAGAGTATGAAGTTGTGCTAGCAATATTATGGCAACTGAGAATTATTATTATTATTATTATTTCAGTAATGAAAGTACGGAAACAAGAGAATTCTGTGGGGTTGCACATCATTTAGCACTTTTATTTGGTGAAGTTTAAGGTTCTCACGGTGGTACTGGTGGAAGATAAAATTTTTCTGGAATGGTAATTGTCAAGGTAGCATAAAAAGTAACTAACTTTGGAGGCTGGGGAGGTGGGGGGGGGGAAGAAAGATAAAGAGAGAGTTTGGCAGTTATAGATATTAAATGAGAACTTCTGAAGTGATTAAGGAACTTAATGTCTTTACATTGATGAGAAAAAAGGAAAAAAAAATAAATTGTTTCAATGCATATAAATAATCATTGATTATAGACATTCAAACAGTGTACAGCTATTACAAATATACAATCAAAAAGGATTAGAACTTGTGACATGTTGAAATGAGGTAGGAAGGATGTAGAATTTTAAATTTCTGTTTAAATTATATCATAGTTTCCTTTTACAAAATCCTTCATAATTCTGAGAGGAAATGAATGAACTAAGGTATGATGTGGTCAGAGAAAAGGCAAAGTATATGGGCAGTGTTGGTTGTGCATAGAATATGGCAGACTCCCTTTGAACTTCATCATGAGCATAATATTTAGGTTAATTAAACTATGAATACTTGAGTGGTGATATACATGCATATACCTGAACACTGTTGCTGTTTTTGGACGGCCAACAGTTGCATTTTTGTGCAAATGTATTTATTGCGGCTAATGTTAATGTCTGCATAACGTGTTGCCTGCTGGATAGGGTGTGGAATCTGTGAAGAGCATTTTTCTTGCTGCCACAGCAGTTGGCACCGAATTCTGTGCTGTGCTTTGGCTGCTGCTGGTGCTGGCTATGCTAAGTTTGGATGTGTTTGTATGTCACTCTTATGTGCCCTCAGGCCCACTGGCCGCATGCAGGGTTTATGAAAGTTTGTATGCTGTGGCTTGTGGGTTTTTAAACATTTATTAGTGTCACTCAATTATTATACCAACTAATGCATTTATATAAAATTACACATTAAAACACTAAAACTGCTCCGATATGTTTCGGTCCTAAGACCATCATCAGGGAGCTGTATTTCTTTTTCTTGCTAAAGTCACTTTAAAGACCACATTAAAACCAGTCATAAATTAACTTTGTCATGGCATGCTGCCACAATACCCTACTAGTACAACGAAGTTCATTTATGACTGGTTTTTAATGTGGCTTTTAATGTGACTTTAGCAAGGCAAAGAAATACAGCTCCCTGATGATGGTGTTAGGACTGAAACATATTGGAGCAGTTTTAGTGTTTTAATGTGTAATTTTATATAAGTGCATTAATTGGTATAATTATTGAGTGACTTGACAACATGCACGGTGTAACAATGAAAATTTATTAGTGTTTCTGACAGTTCACAGCACTCAAACAACAGCATCTGTCTGAACACATTAGCCTGAGGTGAAAAGCCCAGAAGATTACTGTGTTATGTGACAAACAATGCAGTAAAAATGCAGTTGCAGAAATTGCATTAATTGCACTTGGTAAATTATCCAACATAAGAGTGTTGATGGTGTTTTCAGTCATTTTTAATATATGGGTTTTAATTTTGTGTTTTCTATAGTACAGTACTTGATTTTGTGTGTTATGGCAGATATATGAGGCAGTTGGATTGTTCAGCTATTAGTCTTGGACATGCTAGTGGTGTCACAGTTAAAAATTGTTACTCTTGATTCAAGGTGAAAATTAGTAATATTTGGAGTTGATTATATATGTAGAAGAAGAGGATGTTCAACAATCATATTGGTCTTATAATAACAGCCAATGAGATGAACTATTTCTCAAATTTATTTGATAAAGTACTCTACATGTTTCGGACAGGTCCACTGTCCATCATCAGGAGTATCTGAACACTGTGTACACATAATAGGTATTTGTCACTGCAGTTCCATCCTGACCACACCTGCAGACAGCCAACTGAACTAGCATAACAAATACCTATTGTGTGTATACAGTGTTGAGATATTCCTGATGATGGACAGTGGACTTGTCCAAAAATTGTAGGGTATTTTATCAAATAAATTTGAGAAATAGTGCATCTTGTTGGCTTTTATTATAAGAATATATCGTGATGCACAGTCCTGTGAATGTCAAAATCGTATTGGTCATCTGTACTGAGCCATGGGTCATATATTTACCAAAATTTATAATTTGTAATAATACTTAATTGCACATACATTGTTGCCACATTCAGCTATTGCTGTGTTGGCACACTGACATAGAATTGGAACATGGGCAAAAATTAACTGCTGGTCAGTGTGCGTTTTAAGATGTGTGTCATAACTTTTACCTTCTATGAGAAAATACGGATTTGACTTTGTGTAATCACATCATAATAGGAAATGAAGTTCAATATATGGAAGCTTTTTAACATAATGTAATACACTCAAACTCAAATTACAGAGTCTTAAATTGTTGTATGGTGAAAAGCTGAACTATTTGGCGTCGTTCCTATAACTTATCTAGAGAAACAGATGTGAAAATTATATTGGATAAGTGTAAAGTCCAGTTGAGGGTTTGGTGATTAACTGTGTGACTTCATAACAAGAATTTATTGATCTCTCCCTAACTATGGAAAGAAGTTCATGTATAATGTACTGTTCATTGGCTACTTATGGTGTGTTTCGTATACCAGTTTATAATTCAACCATAAGTTCCCATACATTCACATCAATTTTCTGAAAATATCACTTTCCTAAACTGTACCTTGGCTCATAGTTCACAGTTAAGGTCTGCTAACAAAGTCATACTGTTGTCATTCCATGTGCATGTGGACCACCAAAGTTGACACACCTGTAAATGCTTGTATGCATGCGTACATGTGCACGCGCACGCACACACAAATGGTATGATAATACAAATGATCAGACTTATGTAGCTGAAGCTGTGTAAGAGATGTTGTTATGTCGCTTTCTGTAATTCTCTCTGATGATATTTTGTTGTTGCTTGTAATTGAGCTACAAGTTGTAAATACTTAAAACAGATTAAATCACAATATTTTAGATACATGAATGTCATATATATATATATATTATATATTGAAGTTATAAGTCATGTTGTTAGTGAGCATGAGGAGAGATGTTTGCTATATATATCAGAGTCGACTGTGTAAATGAACTGTATGTCAGAGCTATTTTATATTAGTTTTGTTTGTATATTAAAAGGCCTGTATTGTTTTATATTGGGTATTGCAATATTTTAAGGTGTTCAATGGAGCCAGGTTGACTTTTGAAAGAATATCACTTTCTCATCCAGACAACCATTACAATTTGTTTGCATTTTCATTGCTTATTCGTAGATTGCATTATATAATATCCGTTGATATGGTTGTTGAGCTTAGGCAGAGTTGAAGTGTGTGACTGATGAAGTCTGTGTAAAGGCTTATGTTGGGTAATTATTTTATCTGACAACTGTCAGTTGCTGCTTCCTGTCAGCTTGTTTATTGCTGTAACATAGCCCAACCAGCCAAATGCCCACATGCCCAAGTGGAGCAGTGAAAGGAAGTAAAGAACGGTAGTTGTTAGACAGAATAAGTACCCTGTAGACATGTCACTTTAAATTTATTATATTCTGTCATTCATTAAAAGTAGTAGATATTGTAATAATAAGTGTAATTATTTAAATTACCGTTTTAAGTCCTACACGAATTCCTTCCATACTGCCATTTTATTTCATAAACACAAGGGCAGGGCATAATAAGGCATTGTGGTTATCAGTGGCGTACCCAGGAATTTTGTTTGGGGGAGGGTTCAACAAATTCAGTTGAGGACAGAGGACAGAGAGAACGGGGTTCTGGGGGCGGTAGTACCCTAGTCAGGGGTTCTGGAGGCAGCTGTAATTTGGTACAAGAAATTTCATTTCATGTAGTAAAATTTTCTTAATTTTTGGTATTTTAAGACTATTTGTGATGACAACCAATGTATTTGTCATTGCTAATGTAAAACAATTTTGAACCTAGGTAGTTTTAGAATTTTACTGCCTTTTTTCCAAACATCTTGGAGTGTTGGCATCCTAAATTCAGCAATTTTTAACAGTTTTCACAATTGGGTTGAGGTTGGCACGATTTTGGAGGGCCTTCAGAGTTTCAGGGGGGGTGGGGGTTTGAACCCCCCAAACCCCCCCTTGGTACGCCACTGGTGGTTATCATTTCATATGTGGTCATAAGGGAAGGATCAGATGGTATTATTGTCTGTATTGTTATTGTTAAAGCTCTCTGTTTTCGTGCAGAGAAACTGGATTATCTCTATATTTAAGCTACTGTGTTACGTGTTAAACATTCATCAGTGAATTGATTGTGTATCAGGGTTGTTATTGACCGTATGAACTTTGTTTAATGCATTAAAATCCTGGCAAAATATTCGTATAATGTCACTGCACATGAGACTGAAGAGTTTGTTTTTAGTTCTTGTCCTGAAGAGCAGTTTGTGTAGTATGAATCTGATATTTAATCTACACATGATGCATGAGAAGGCAGTAATGATTGTGCTTTCTTTAAATCATGCGTGACACAACAGAAGAAGCAAAGATATTATTACAGGATATTGATTCATTCCTGCTGATTTGAGCTTGAATCATGTTATTGGACTTCATATTGATACGGATTCTATCATTTGACACTTTCCAGTAACGTTTACAGGTGAAGTATTATTCATGATTGTGCGAGATGTACTGGTCGAGTGGTTAGCACTTCTGCTCCATGTTTGGAATTTCCTTGTTCAGAAACTTAGCATAAAGACAAGCTGTCCTAACTGAGGTATCTTGTGTTCTCTACTTAGTCATTGTAGGCAAGTACTAGAATTGTTTCTTAAAATAGGCCCGACCACTTCCATCTTTGTGCTGTACAGAGTACCCTTCCATCACTACTACATAACTCATGCAATTGACTAAGTGCAGCATATCAGAAAGTGGCATAAAGAGATGTTCGGAAATGCTGAAATGGACACCCGTGATGATCATACTGTTTGGACCAGCTCAGTAAGGATGGATGTGAGTGCAGCACAAGTGGAGAAACTTGTTTTGGAAAACCAATGACTCACAATCTGAGATTTGTTTGCTGTAGTGGAGTTATCCTTTGGGATTGTACGCAACATTGCACATGAATATGACCTTCCAGTTTGTAACCAATGGAATTTTTATACCATTAGGCCATGGTGGGATAAATGCATCAGTATTCTTGGGTATCATGTTGAAAAATAATGATCATTCAATGGAATGAATGAGCTACATTTAACGTTGTAATCACTTGTCATTTAGTGTCTGTGATGTAGAAACCTTACTTATTAAACATTCTTCATATGTAAAGAAGTAGGTATGAATAAGAGAAGAAGATGATAACAATGTAAGGGCCGAATTGTGTCAGGGTCTAAATGTGTCGGTGTTACTGTGTCCAACTTTGTTAAAAACTTTTTCCCTTTGATAGCAGCACATGGTAGTTCATATTGCTATTGTAATTCTATATTAATTAACTTAAGTGTAGCTATTTTTCCAGATTTTTTCCACTTGTGTCTATATTTGGTATGTGCTGGGTTCAGTACCATCTTAACATGAGGCCATAGTGACCAGCCACTGGGGATCTGGCTAAAACCTCATTCAGCATCCGTATTTAATAAGAAAATTACAAATGGCATGCTCTGTGACAGCACGTGGGCTTTGCCAAGGCTTTCTTTACTCTCAGGATTTTGAACAGTACACAGGTACAAGTAATTTCATTGCACCCATTAAAAAATATGGCCTCCCAGTGCCGACTTTCATCACCAGCACACACGCTGAACAGCATTATATGCAGATCTCTTATAGTATATTTCACGAAAATCCAAAAATAAACATGAAAGGAACAGACAGAAATTCATTTACAGTTCTGCGTAAAATATGTCCTTATCTGTGTCAGTCTTCACAGAGCACTCAGTAACTCAACAACAATTTTTTGGCCATTTTCTGTCCTGGATTTTATGCCCTTACTTAAAATATGCCTTTCATCTCAATGATTATTATGGAGTTTGGAAATACTCAACAACATTATGTTCTTCTGCACTACCGAATTTCAACAGAATCGGTCAAGGCGCATGGAAATTGTGGGTCAGAAATTCACTTATACTTTTTAAATATAGTGTGACTGCCATTGAGCCAATTTTCACTAAACTTATGCTTGTTTGACAACTTTCTATAGAGAATTTCTTTACCTCATTCCGTGAATATCAAAGTGTTTAGTCCCTGATATTAGGTGATGGATGGGTGTCGTTTCCATATCAGGCTTCTGCTTTTTACTTTGTAAAAGATGCCTAAAAACCAACATGAACTAGGCAAGAAAAAGGTCTCTTCTCCAAATAGGCCCAGGGATACAGAAATTTTTTGAAATGTTATAAACGTTGTTGCCACTGTAATTTCTAATGAGAATGATAATGTGTAGATAGAATACGAGTATACTTACAATTGATGCAATATAAACTTGAGTAGTATTCTCACTTGTGATTGTGCCGGCTTCCAACAGGGTAGCCCATGCGATAAATTGAATTCATTATTTAACTGTGAATAACCTTAATGTAAATAGGACATTAACAATGTGTGATTTGTAGAACTGGAAATCTGCAACAAGAAAGCAAGCTTGGTTTTTCTTTTTTGTGTGTGAGTGCTTCCTGGAATTTTTTCCATATTTTTTTAATATTATATCAGTTGTACAGGTGTAAATCTTATTTGTCAGTGTACGTTTAAATCTGTGTGGTAATGCCTGATGTGCTGCGTGTCTGTCCAAGTATGTATTCTACCGGACTGCTCCATCTGATAGATAGCCCCATACAGAATACTCCAAGCATGACTGTGAAGAGGGACAACTAAATATATGCTGGGTGTCCAAATAATCGCTTTACCTTGATATTGCTTTGTTAACTGGGATTACTTTGCTTCTATTTTCAGCGGTTGGCAACACTGTGGTTACAGTAGCTTGTGTTTCTGCCATGAGTGTGTGTACTTGATGTGTATCTTAGTTGTAAATGAAGGAAGGTTTCTGGGTAAAATGGCTTTTAGGACGCTGTATGATTTGTTATTATCGTATTTGTCACTGTACGTTTAAATCCCATTCAAATTAGTTGATTTCCATTTTTACCATAACGTCCTTGGACTTACCTTTTTCAATGTATATCAATCTGTAATTTTTGTTGCCAAAAGGCTCCCAGGATACAAGAAACTTTAAAAACACTTTCATAGGTAATACTGTGCATCGTAACAGATAAGTCGAGGAATTTTGTACAAAATATTTTCATCTTAGGTTAGTGTAGGATGTTGTGAAGCCTGTAGCAATATGTTTAGATTCAAAATCAGACGTTTTATAAACTGAAGGTCAAGAACAAAGGGTCGAGAAGGGCTCAGTCTGTGCTGCTATTGTTCTTCACATATAGGAAATTAGAGGTTAGCCTGCCTTAATGAACATACTGACACAACATTTCTTTTAAATGTAAGATTTCACACAATTTATATGCTATGCTGATCATGTGCTAGGTGAATATTAATTTTACAGTAATACTTAAATATTTCATTATATTTTCAGTGTCTAATAACACATTTACTTAATAACAACAAAAATGTGTGAACTTAATTTTGTAATTGTTTTTGAATTTCTTCCAGCGTCTAGCCTATAGTTTTTGACAAGAATGAAGAAGCAGAATACATTACTAATGAAGCAGAAGAATGCATATAGGAAGAAGGGTACATAAGCACGTGCAGTGTCTTTGAACTTGCTAAAGGTAGCAGTGACGATAAAGGTTGACCCCCCAGTTTACAAACTCTGCAATGGATCAACACAGACCTTTCAACTCTTTCAGGTATTTGAATAAAGAGAGTGACCAACTTGATGTCACTTGCTTTATTATTTCAGTATTTAATGCTCAACATGTTTCGGATGTTAATACATCCATCCTCAGGAGCTTGCGACTTATTTGACGAGTTATTTCATGGGTTGTATTGCTGTGGTTGCTGAAGCCTGCATCCGGATACCACACCACCCCAGCCAAACCACAACGTAACACCAACACACATCGAACCAGAGCAATACAACCCATGAAATAACTCAACAAATAAGTCGCAAGCT
>Ga0123352_10006823_pt1 | contig 17567 bp, 6 predicted proteins | sample TergutLab28metaG_FD_89700 | JGI IMG/M metagenome (GOLD analysis project Ga0123352, IMG submission 89700) | Labiotermes labralis P1 segment gut microbial communities from Petit-Saut dam, French Guiana - Lab288 P1 | ecosystem: Host-associated > Arthropoda: Insects > Digestive system > Gut ... | reverse complement strand
GGGGGTTTTTTTCTCCTGCCAAATTTAATTTAAAGGGAAAGGGAGTTGGTTTCCCGCCAGAAATTTCGCAGGGTTAAAGAAACGGGCGGTTTTTTGTGGGGGGGGGGGAGGTTTCCAGCTGTTCACAGTTTATCTAGAGCTAAGAATTAGTTGGTGTAGCGCTGATTAATTAGGGTCGGAAACTTCTCTTAATATTTTTATTATCTTGTTTATGTTTCATTTTATTAACCGAAGCTCATCATTTTCTGTTGGAAACGAGGATGGATTTTTTTTTAATTCTTCATTTGAAGTTATGCATGTTAATCCATTTCATACCTTCAGATTCTAGGCCATTTATTTGGGGTCAGCTTGATATTGTCCTTCCACGTATTTCTAGGCTACCAAAGTGGTGTTTTCTTGTTAGGTTTTTTGACTGAATTGTTTTATTCAGTTTTAGTCTCTAATGCCTGCTCTATGCCCTGCCTTTATTTTACTGCTTAATTGATCACATTTAACTTCTCACGAAGAGTACACGTGTGAAGTTTCTCACTGTGTAATTCTCTGCAACTTTTTTGTATTATCCCCCCTCTGTATCTTAGCAACACATTTTCAGTCATCCTGAGTGCACATTCGTACTCTATTGAGAACAACTAACCGTCACATTCATGTAAAAAAAGCAACATAAATTTATTGTATTTTTCTAAACTTACACATTTCTGACCCGTTGGCAAAGAAAAGCGGCATAAATACGTCCGTTAACTTTGTCGTGTCTGTCTGTCCGTCACTGCTTCTCTCTGCTCCTATATATCAAATCCAGGATCACTGAAAGTGTTTTTATGAAATTACTCTCTGTGAAGTTTGATTAAAATTTGTATGCACTTCGAAATTTCGATTCGATTCCTACACCAATAGTTCACACTTTCTTTGAAGACAGACCGACATACGTGTGCGCGCGCACGTAAGAATGTAACTGGCAGTGAAATAGCTGAATGTTTATCGAAGCGGAAAACGTTTCGATTATAAATTTTTAAGAAATGTGGAGCATATTATGGCACAAGAATATTTTTTCTATAGCTATAACGATTTTTGAGTCACTTAAACAAATGTGAGTCGATGTGACGTGATTTTTATGTGTACGCTTCTTTAACGTTTATTTGTGAAGAAGATCGGAGATGGGATCACGGATGGATGCTCCAATAACGATCATAAGCATTTCTCGAAATTATTTGTTCACAATTTTACCACGAATAGATTTTTTGGTCTGTGTCACTTTTCACGAAATACTTAAAATCTGAAACTGTTTTGAAGAAATTGTTGCCTGTTTTATGTTTGATTCTGCATTTTTCAAAATAAAGAAATGATGTCTACTGCCTATGTGCGTATCCCATCTGTAGAAATGATGTGTTACAGCTTCCGTCCGGACACTCGTCCATCCTGCCTGCACTTAACCTCCTACCAGCAGCAACACGAGAACCAGACGGCCTATGTGGTAACCAAAGCTATCGTCGTGAGCTCCTGATGATGGGCATAATGGTGCCCGAAACATGTCGAGCCTAATATAAGCATAATGAAGTAATAAGTTGCATCTAGTTGGATTTTTGTTCTTCATTTACCCGTCTGTAGAATTTGCACCCTTTATAGTACTTACTACGACATTCACGCTGTGATTAATTAATCTGGCGTCATATTTGGTTTCAGTGATTAAATAAGTCAGGTAACGTTTCGTTAAGCAGGAAAGGAAGCCATAATAAAGTAAATTTCTTATCTTGGTAAATGTATTTCAGAAACTCTGAAACTGATGTTACGTTCATTTTTAATTGAATCTAATTTTATGGCGAAGAATAAAAATGTATTACAGTTGTCACGGCAATGCGCGAATCTCTCTAGTCCAAGAGTGGTCTACTCTTAAAATTGGAAATCGATTGAAATTTTAACTTTATGGTTCAGAGTCGTCTCTACTGAGTTATGAAATTGCAAGTTTTGTAAAGTCAAATTTCCATTTATTAAGCCTCTGCTGCTTCATGCTCCGGTAGGTTTCACTGTCCCCCACTGGGTACGAAGAAGGATGGGTTCCATAACTCTTTTGGAATCAGTAAAACTGTTTCTGCTTTGAACCGAACACTGGTCGTCTGTGCTGTAGCCAGTTATTTCTCACAGACACCTCGATACTTATACATGAGGTTGACCAAAGACATACATACTTTTTCTCATTAATTTATTCCAATTAAACTATCCTGTACATTCTTATAATAAAACCAACTGGATGCACTAATTTCTCAAATTTATTTTTGGAATGAAACTCTACATGTTTCGGACAGTTTCTCTGTCCATCATCAGGAGTTTTTCACTGTACACACAGCAATGGTGTATGACATACACCATTGCTATGTGTACAGTGAAAAACTCCTGTTGATGGACAGAGAAACTGTCCGAAACATGTAGAGTTTCATTCCAAAATAAATTTGAGAAATTAGTATATCTAGTTGGTTTTATTATAAGAATTTATGACGATGCACGGTCACCTGAAATTCAAGTATCATCTACATGTTTCGCACAAATAATTTTCTTCAACAGCAGGTCATTTCTGTACCCGCACCATTTAGAATTTTACCATAAACCTATGGAGTGTCTAGCCGCTAACACGATGTGATAAGAACAGTTCCAGTCACATCATGTTAGCGGCTAGACATCCACAGATGCATGGCAAAATTATATATGCTGCGTGTACAGAAATAACTTCCTGATGATGAATAATCCTTTGTTCGAAACATGTAGAAGGTAGTCTAATTGGAACAAATTAATGGAAAAAGTATGCATTTTGTTGGACATCCTGACGTATACGTTTCACGATGCACGCTTCAGAGAATGTAAAAGAAAATCTCGATACTTATACAGTTTAGACCTATAAATGATGCTATATTTTAATACAGGCCTCATATTATTTTACATCATGATAAAGATGGTTTAAAAGAGACAGTGTGAATGGAGTGTTTGTCTTTCGGTGCGTAGTCAGTATTTTAGCTCTGAATTTGTTACGAAGAAATTTCGTAAAATATCTCGATCTTGAAACATTTGGTTACGATATGCAAATGTCGAAGTGAGCATCGTTTTTAACACTTGGACTGGTCATTCTTTTTGACATTCGGTTCAATGCAGTTACAGTGGAAAATAACGAGTAAATTAGGTTTTGAAAGGAGGCATGCCACAGGACTGCAAAATTACAGACCACGGCGATATATGAACGTTAATTATCTTACCACTTTCATTTCGACATTGACAAAGTAAACAAATAAAGTGTTGTATTCCGTTAAAAATAATATTTATTTTAATCTAAATGAAAATTTTGTTTTTCCTGCAACAAAAATGTAGATGGGGTTTTTAAAATTATGCTTTGAGCAGGGTTAAAGCGCAATTATGTACGTAGCCTGTTATATCATGGGCCGGGTAGCGTAGTTGGTATAGCGACTGGCTACAAGCTGGACGGTCCGGGGATCGAATACCGGTGGGGACGAGATTTTCCACATCTGTCCAGACAGGTCCTAGGGCCCAAACCGCCTCCTGTACAATGGGTACTGGGTCTTCCCCGGGGTAAAGAGCGGCCGGGGCGTGCTACTGACCCCTCACCCCCTTCTAGTGCCGTGATCAAGAAAGAGCAGAGCTATACCTTTACTCCCCCTATGAGCCGTACAGCCTGTACAGAGCCTCAGTGTCTGTACAAGGGTACACTTTACACTTTTTTTACTGTCATATCATCAATTAAAACTAGTCATGGTTGAGGATATTGAAAATTAATTCTTAATACTCGAATCATCCCTTTGTGTACTTGCGTCTGATTATTTTATTTACTAAGCACAAATAACTGATAAAAAGGTCGGTGTCTGAACTTTAGAATGGAGCCGAACCGAAATAGCTCAGACGGTATAATGACTGGACCACGGGCTTGATAATCGAGAATTAGTGGCTAGATTCCGGCAGGGGTGAGGGTTTCCTGTTTTTTAAGCGTCCAGGCTGGCAGGGGGACCGACCAAGCCTCCAAATAAGTAGGTAAGATGAGCCGAATTTCCCACTGGTAAAGCGCCCGAAACGGGACGTGACCGTTTACCTCGATCTATTAAGGAAGTATGGAGCTCTGCCTCCAGTATCCATTTATGCCCTCATGGATTGCGCTGGGAAAACTGTAACTTTACCCAGCTTTTAGAATTCTCTTCTCAAAGGCTTGCTAGCGAATGTAAACACAATGACCCGTCGATTAGCTTATCAGCATTGCCAAGAAATTTTCGGCGCCACAGCCGTCAGCCGCGCGGCAGAATTTATCGACTATATTTAGTCTCTCGTGCTTCAGTCAGAAAAAAACTTCTTACAGTGCTGCGAAGTGGAAACTTCTGTGCATGATCGTGGGCCTATGAATCATGTTTGATCCTCATACTCTATTCTCACAGTAGACCTACTAAACTCTTAGCAGTACACACGCAACTTACTGCATGGTCGGTGTCCGTAAAAACTGCGACGCCGGTTTAGGCGCCCGGGTGTGTTTTAGTTATACACATTTTCGCCTCTTTCATTCTGTTCTGAAACGTATACGAAATCCGCGTGTGATACCGAAACGTTTGTGCCAGTAGAGGCGTCGTTAGCACACTGTTGTTCTGGGCATGCGCCTCAGCATGCGTATGTAATCATTACCATGACCTTGCTAGGTTTGGTCGTAAGGCCTGTTCCATTGCATCTAAGGATGGTCTCAGTCTTTGTTTCATCCCTTTGGTCGCCCCAGATCTCATTGTCCAATCGGCTCTAAGCAGACTGCCAATGGTGGAAGGTTTTCATTCGATCCTTTCAAAATTGTTCTCCTTTCTTGTTGCTGTCTTTGTATCTTTTAAAATATTGTGACTCATTCTGCTGTGATGTCAGAACTGCTTATGAAGTCTTGCAGTTGTCACGAAACGAAGGTATTTGTGCTGTTTCTGATTTCTGGTATTGTTTTTATTTAAACGTCACCTTTGCTTTCACAAACAATTGTTCCTCTGGACGTGGCGGTATTATCATTTACCATTTGTGTGTCAAAGTTTCTTTCAGTTGTAGCTACCACTTGTTTTAATGTAGCCTTACGTCAGCATCTCTTTTCATTTACAAAAAAAAAAGATTTATAAGTAAAAGTCGTCAGATACTTGTTTTATAGTTATCCATTTGTTTTCTTTCTACTGAATTTACATGCATATATTATTCTGATTACTTGAGGTTTTTTGCTGGAATGTGTGTCCTATGTTCATAAAAGTGTTCTTGTCATATATTTTTTTTTTCGGTGTTGTGGCCCAACGCGGTCTATGGCCTCCTCATTCTTCAGCTTTCCAGATCACACACAACGACGCCTCACAGTCGGTAAGAATCTTCTGGACGAGTGATCAGCTTGTCTCTGAGACCTTTACTTGACAATAAACAATATTCACAACAGACAAAAGTCCGTTCTCCCCACGGGATTCCATCTCAAATCTCAGCAGGGGAACGGCCACAGAACTACATCTTTGACTGCACGATCTTATATTTTGATACAACATAATTTGAGACTGTATTTAACTACAATTTCGATTCTAAGAATTGTATACAAAACACAAATTTAATCGCACTTGACAATTCTAATTAATAAGTTGAAACACAAACTGCATATGTCATAAAGACGCCCTGATATTGGGCAATAAGTCAGGCCGAAACATGTCAGAGAATTTACTAATAATATAAAAATATTGTGCAGCAAGCTAATATTGAACTTTTGTAAAGTGCGATAGAGAACTGGTGAGTTCATCATTGTGAGAACTGTCCCACGATTTAAATTCTGGGGAGTTGCCCTCTCGGCCAACCTTCTAAGTGGTTTTGACTAAAATTTGTAATGACGTTAGTCAGATTGTGTCTTAGCAGAACCTAATTAGTGATAATCTGTCTGTGACATATGCGTAGAGCGGTACTATATTATGCATGGCTTCCAGTGACACTTAATAGACGGCAATGCAGAGGGGCGGCAATACAGAGGTGTCTTCGTATTAAAGATGTCTCTGAATAGGAAGCTGTGTGCCTCTTCGTCACGTTTGTCGCTATTTTACTGCACAACCTCTACCATTACCTCTACCTCTACCATTACCACTCCTTACCAACCTCACAGAGATGAAATTCTGAATACACATCGTCAGATATTGAGGTGATGTCTACTACTGTATATGCCTGCTTCGAAATAATATTTTTTAGGTCCAGGGTTAGGACCTCAGACCATGACATTACATTCATTTTCTCATGCGTTTTGACCGTTCTTCTGACAAATATGGCCACACTGTTTCATTTGTCGACTTTTCCGGATTTTACAAGAAAGGGTTGCTGAGATAAATAAGAAATGGTTGCTGCAATGACTAAGAAATGGATGCTGAGATAACTAAGATGTTGTTTAGAGATGACTAAGAAATTGTTTCAGAGATAACTAAGAAATCGTTGCTGAGGTAACTGATAAGTGGCTGCTGAGATAACTTCGAATTATTTGCTGAAAAACTAAGAAATTTTTGCTGAGATTACTAAGAAATGCTTTCCGAGATAACTAAGAAATGCCCATCGTTTTATGGAATCCGAAGACATATTACCTACCATTTTCCCAACATAGATCCACCAATGCTGCCTGACGTTTGTTATGTTAGTTCGGTGTACAGTCTGTCACGCTTTCTAAACTGTATCTTCACATGTTCCGTATAAGCGCAGGTCTTCCAAGTGGTGCCTTCCGAGCTTTCGAGGACATTGCTGTAAGCATGAGTAATGTTTCCCATATAAGCTGTAACTGCTTTTTTTTTTTTAGATAACTGACCTTGCAATGAAATTTTGGGTCTCTGAATGCAGAAACCTGTAAAATAAATTGGTGTTTGCATTTATGTGATATCTGCGCAAGATGATGTGGGAAGTGTTGTAGGATTTTGCCCAGAAGCATCATTTTGAACCTTGGCCACATTATTGGTTGTTCAGACTGATATTTAACATTATTTTTCTCAGCATTTCGATTTCAATACTTAGACAATGTTTTGAGGTAGGGCACGAGTATTCAAAGTCATTATCTGCCATTCATTATCATTTCACATCTAATTTGAATGTTTGAAATTTAAGAGTTTGAAATAGTGCAGTAAAATAGATTACGAATGAATCAGTTGACCATTAAAAATTTCAAGATTTAAATAATAGGCCTATAATCTTTGCAATTTATGCAATGTTATTTTTTGCCTGTGTTAGATTAATATGTGTTCTGCCTGTACAGGCTCCATATACGTCTAAGCATGCAAGTCGTGAGTAGGGAAGACTCAGGTTGGAAGGTACTACCTGCTCAATACCTTGATGCACGGCAAGGTATATATTTTTACACCTTCATTTGCATAGCGACTGTTGCTCACAGTCAGCCGCTATAAAAAGGGAATCAGTCCTTTGTATTGAGATTAAGGCGGCCGGAGCGGCAACAAAACACTCAACCGTATCAAATGAAGAGGCAGAATTCATCGAATGTTACCTTCTCTGTGCCATAAGTCTTATTGGTGCGGTGCTTCAACGCAGCGATACTTTGCTCTTGTTTATGCGAACGCAACTAACTCACTAACTTTCTTACATACTTATTCCATGCAGCCGAGTCCTTAAGCTAACCGGTTTGCAGCTAGTCAAGAAATTCCCCACATTTTATGCAACCCGAAGGTTCATTACCGCATTCACAAGAGCCCGACAACTGTCCCTACCCTGAGCCAGCTCGATCCAATCCGTACCCCCACATCCCACTTCCTGAAGAACCATGTTATTATTATCTTCCTATCTATGCCTGGGTCTCCCAAGTGGTCTCTTTCCTTCACGTTTCCCCACCAGAATCCTGCATACGCCTGTCCTTTCCCCTGTACGCGCTACATCCCCCGCCCGTCTCAATCTTCTCGATTTTGTTATCCGAACAGTATTCGGTGAGAAGTAAAGATCAGTAAGCTCGTCAATATGTAGTTTTCTTCACTCTCCTGTGACCTCGTCCCTTTTAGGCACAAATATTCCTTTCAACACCCCATTCTCAAACACCCTCATCCTAGGCTCCTCCCTCAGTGTGAGCGACCAAGTTTCACACCCGTATAAAACAGGCAAAATTGTAGTTGTGTATGTCTGTATATAGCAACTTGACCGAAAATTCTGCGACCCACGTACGGATTTTTTTCACATCGTTCCCAAATTTGAATATGTAGGCTAAATGTTGCGAATATTCATAACGCACGTTTTCTCACTTTTTGAAGTAGTAAGACTTAAATCGTGTTTATTTATTAAGTTAGGCATCCATTTACGATATAAATATAAAATGTTACTTCCGCTAATTTTTGTTGCCGTTTGGACACGTAAATACAGGTATTACTGTAACTGAAGAATAAAAACCAACTAGATGCCACATATTATTTTATTGTACTTCTTATAGGCTCAACATGGTTCGGGCATTACTATGCCCGTCATTTTTCATTGACAAATTCCTTCCGATCGCACTATGACCCTGAGGTCGACTCAGCCTCTAACAGAAATGAGTACCAGGAGCATTTCCTGGGGGTAGAGGCGGCCGGTGCTTAAGGCTGACAACCTACCACCATTCTGTGCCGTTGTCACGAATTCTGGGAACCTTAACTTCCTTCAGCCCTCTGGGCACCTGCAGGCCTGTAATGGGACTGATTTAACTTTCCTATGCCCATCATCAGAAGCTCGCGACTATGATGTTGATTACCACATTGGTCGTTTCGTTTTTGGTTTGCTGTAGGTTGGAGGTTAGGTGCGGTTAGGCTGGAGTAGTGTCCGGGCTGCAGGCTAATATGCCCGAAATATTTTGAGCCTATAAGAAGTATAATAAAATAATAAGTGGCATCTAGTTGGTTTTCATTCTCCAGTTATCACAATGATGCACGGTCCAACAAACATCAAATTCACAAACAGGTGTTACTATTTTGGACACTTTCTTACAATAAAACGAACTAGATGCACTAATTTCTCAAATTAATTTTTGGAATAAAACTCTTCATATATCGGACAGTTCCTCTGTCCATCATCAGGATTTCGTCAATGTAGACACAGCAATGTTGTATGTCATACAGGTTTGCTGACAGCTGTCAGCAAACCTGTATGACCTACACCATTGCTGTGTGTACAGTGAAAAACTCCTGATGATGGACAGAGGGACTGTCCGAAACATCTAGAATTTTATTCCAAAAATAAATTTGAGAAATTAGTAAATCTAGTTGGTTTTATTATATGAATTTATCACGCTGCAAGGTCACCTGAACGCCAAATTCTACTTTGGACACCTGGACATTTAGTGCAGTAAACGTGTAACCGTCCGCAAGGTTTCGGTGGCAGTGTTAGTGTAAACTTTTACAGACGCAACAACATAATCAGTTGCAGTATTATTGTGTAATGTTGAAATTCACATCGTGAAATTTGCTAGACGGCTATCGTTGCTTTAAATCTCTTTTCCCTTCCCCTCTATAATCGATATTTGGATACTCCTTCCACTTGCAAGTTATTCATAAGAATCCCATAATGTATTCATGACTTGCTCTACTCTACTTGATATTCCCAATTTTTCCTCTGAATCTCGTTCAGTGTCTACTATAGGGCCCACTTACAAAATATTTCGATAGAGAATCGATATTCAATGAGAGTAGTGTATCGACATCTCGTCTAGATTGTATGCTAAGCACGGAGATAAGGGAGAATTGAGGTGAATCGAGTCATAGAGGTCAGCTAACTCCTACAATTCTGAATTTAGGTTGATTATACAATTTGTAGCATTTAAAATCTTACAGTTATGAGAGTAAGAGTATGTATTGGTAGTCACGACTGTTGAAAGCCCAGGTTAAGGAACCAGAAAACGTTGCGATTAATTGCTGAACCGCCTCATGTTCTTTGAAATTTTGCTGCTTGTTTGTTCTCATTTTCATACTTTCATCGTCCATGCTATTTCTACGGCCTTCTGTTTCTTCTTTTGCCCAATAATTTCACTCATTACCCACTCCGTTTGTGGTTCTCTCAGTCTTGTGCACGAAATTAGTGCCATTATGTATACGAAATTCATCCGTCTTTCTCCGAGCCATTCGACGAACCATCTCCTTCCCTTGTTTCGCCTTTAATTACTTCGTACTTTGCAAATTATTATTCTTGTTGAAATGAAAGTTTGTTGCAGGAAGGTGTTTTAATGTTGTCATTTCATGCAGGGATTTTGAAAAGGCTGAACTTATTTACCGCGACTTTAAAATACCAAAGTGTATGTTGAATGTGTACAATATTACTTGATCAGAGGTGTCATTTTTTGTATTACCACCTAATATTATCAGTGCGATCAACGTGAGGAGAAAAAAATGAGTTAACTTGTAGCACGCGTTGGAGACATAAAATGCTTGCCAGTGTTAACCAAAGAACTGAAGAATAAAATCCAACTAGATGCCACTTATTACATTATTATGCGTATGTTAGGCCAACATGTTTCGGGCACCATTATGCCCATCATCAGGAGCTCAAGACGATAGTGTTGGTTACCACATATGCCGTCTGGTTCTCGAGTTGCTGCTGGTAGGAAGTTAAGTACAGGCAGCATGGATGAGTGTCCGGACCGATGGCTGTAACACGAGTCGTGTTCCAGCCTTCGGTCCGGACACTCAGCCATCCTACCTGCACTTAACCTTCAACCAGCAGCAACTCGAGAACCAGACGGCCTATGTGGTAACCAACACTATCGTCTTGAGCTCCTGATGATGGGCATAATGGTGTCCGAAACATGTTGAGCCTACATAAGCATAATAAAGTAATAAGTGGCATTTGGTTGGATTTTATTCTTCAGTCGTCAAGATGATGCACGATCCAGTACACATCATATTTAACTAAAGAACCTTGATTAAAAACGTAACTTGCCAATCTTAAATTTAGGCTATGTGAGAGATTGACATTGAACTGGCATGTGGTTCATGTTATGTTTCCCTTGTGGGATGAATTTGTACAGTAGACAGACTCATGGGCATAAGTGGAGCCTACACGGACATGCATTCTACTGTACCTGCTACCAAGGAATAACAACGGGAGGATTATTTATGTAATTAGTAACTTTCAATGTTCTGTTGTGGCCGATTTTGTTAAAACCATAGAACTTTTGTTCCTAAGAACACTTTGACTGTTAACAGTAACATGCCTTTTTTAGCTACTTACTTTATGCTGTTCTAAATGAAATGTTACCAGCTGGTTCTCCTGCTATTTGCAGTCTACACCGCTCTTCTCTGCTAAGATAGTATACATAAACTTGCCCGTTTTAAACACTGTCACACATTTTTAGCCACTTCACTTTGATGTGAGAAGTTACTCACCGATAACACGATCTTTGTTTCGCTGGAGGCATTACGCTTGGCTTCCAGGTTAATGGTGTAGATTCTGATAGATTGGCGCTCTACAACGCGATTTAGTGACGTAAATACTTCTGTGTTTTGCCTTAATTAGCGTTTTATGTCCTTATATTGCGCGCAAGACTGACTTGTTTCTCAGTCCACCAGATTGCATTGTGAATTGCACTGTATTGGTAAATTAAAAATCTGATTACACTTGTAGGTAAAGGAATTTGGGCATCCTACGTAAAAGAGATCTCTGCCATTTGGATCCTTCAACATATATTTTGAAGGAAAAAATCGAAGAGTATAAGATGGGTGAAATGTGCAGGAGGCGTAGGATAGGTGGGAATCTCATAAATAATTTTAGTTGCATTCTTCAACAACAGAAGCAAAAGGGTAGAAATGAAGTTAACAGAGATTATGTTAAAATAGATTGAAAATAAGTTTTGAGTGCGTGGAATTTATTAAATTGGCTCGACAGTGGAATACAAGTGTTTCTGCGAAGTAATCGGGGCATTTCCCGGATTAGGAAAATCATGTCAGGGACAAGTTCCTTGTCCCGTGCATCCAGACTGGCTATGAAGCCCACTCAACCTCCTGATGAGGGCAGCCTCTCAGGGGTTAAGTAGCCAGCGCTTAAATCTGAATAGTCATTTGTACCTAATGAAGTTAATAATTCGTGAATCCGAATCGCTACTCCATACGCTGTTCGGAACTGGTGCGTTTTTGAGTGCAGGTAAAATGTTACTTGAATTGTAGGAGGATAGAGGGTAATACAGGGCTCCCGTGAAAGTGGTAAATGAAGTTTGATTTCCATAGAATTCTTGGTGTTTCACAGTCAGTCAAGTGATTGTCGGCTTAGGAAGAGAAAGTTACTAGATGCTTAAATTTTAAAAATTACGGTAAACTGTAATGTGTGTTGCAAAGTGCTGAGTAGACTAAAACAGTGCTAAGTGAAGAACAATATTAACACAATGTACGTTTGTTAGCACACGTGTGTGTACATTCGTTCATTCATTCACTCACTCATTCATTCTTTCTTTCTTTCATTCTTTCATTCATAATACATACATACATATGTGCATAAATACATATATTTATACATAATAATTACATACTAAAATACATACATACATTGATTAACATTGGGTTCGAGACCTGACGGTCCCGATGCACCTACGTACATACCAACATACATACATCATCTCGTACATACATATATACATACATGCATGCATACATACATACATACATACGTACATACATACATACATACATACACACACAAACACACACACACACACACACACAAGACCCCGTGTATGGAATACGTTACGGGCTGGACGTTACGATGATCGAATCTCGGCAGGACCAAAATATTTTTCTGTTTCTACTCAGACCGACTCAGTTTCCTATTCCATAGACGCTGGGGCTCTTTCCTGGGGAAAAAGCGGTCGCGGAGTGATGTTGACCATAACATTTCTCTAATGCCAAAGTTAAGAACGAGTGGAGCTGTACCCCTACTCCCCTCATTTGCCGTCAAAGCGTGGACTGAGGAAATTTTTTTAATTTTACATACACACATGTAGGTACACACACTGCATTGATTCGTAACGTACACATTAGGACTTGCACACATACACACAGTCTTTTGATAAGTAATGACTGACTTTTTGTATGTTAGTATGATGGCTGGTGTTGTGGCATGCCATCACGTGAACGTAATCTTTAAACTGCGTGTCTCGTATTTGACATTCTAAGGACCGTGCATCGTGATATATTCTTATAATAAAACAGACGAGAAGCAATAATTTCTCATTTATTTTTGGAATAGAACTCCACATGTTTCGGACAGTATCTCTGTTCATCATCAGGAATCTAGCACTGTACACACAACAATAGTTACATGTCATGCAGGTTATGCTGACTGCTTGCTAGCTTGGTTTTATTATAACAGTGTGCGTCACGTCTGTGCATGTACGTGTACTTGCAGGGTCTCAGTGTAACGAAGGATGTTCTGTGATATTAAGTTTTGGTTCTGAAACGTACTGAACCAGTACGAAGCTTCTCTGAGGATGGTACTTAACAACAGTCCCATTCAAAGTATCGACGTGCGTCATTTTTTTTGTCCACATGTACTGACGTCAGAAATACGTTATTTGCTTATACTAACAGCGACATAATGTTCCTGATAAATATCTTCCATACAGAGTGAGCTCGTATAATATAACATACATGTCGTTTCCTTTCCCACTTTCCTTCGGCAGCACTAACCCATATCTAACACGTATTGGTACGGATACAAAACAACGAACTGCTATCTCCTGTAATAGATAATTGTCTGAAAATAACAAATAAGTTGGCCTGCACGAATGTGCCTTGTACCCATGTTGGAAAAATTTGCGTGAGATCCGGCCTACGAATGATATAAATGCAGGCCATTTTTAGTAATGTCAACCTGTCCTGTCACTCATCTTCGGAGTAACATGGAAGGAAATTAATTACAACACAGCCGGAATGGTATATGAGGTAGCGGGCAACGGTCCTATTGCAGAGCGTGATTCGGCCCAATGACAAACCTGGCGTGACCTGAGACATGATAATTGTAACACGAATGGGACATTATTTTTAAATTATTGGGCCCAAAACCCTATTTCTGCAACGTTTTTTTGATCTGTTTTGGGAAATAAATTTTGTATGTCGTATTAATGTGTGGTGTTTTAAGTAATTGCATGTACCTAACTGTTCAGAATTTTAAAAAACCTTTAACTTTATACCCATTACAAGCTACCAATTTGAGGCTTGATATACGGTTTCAATCCTAATGGAAAAACACTTCCTTGTTTACATATCCAATTTTTTTGAACTTATTTCCAGACATTATTTCATAGTGTTATCCAAAATCTTTGAAACTCTTGAGTAATATATTTCAGTGAAAGTACTCCACAAACATTAAAGCCTTTACTAGTTTTAAATACTGAAATCTTATGTTTTCCGTAAAGGGGGTTTTATTACAGAGCAAAATATTTTCGGCATATCCTTGTAAATGGGATGGGGACCGCCGTAGCACAGTGGTTAAGGTGCTGTGTTTCAAATCGGAAGGTCTCTGGTTCGATCCCAGATGGTGTCATTGGAATTTTTCATTGACATAAAATCCTTCCGATCGCACTATGGTCCTGTGGTCGACTCAGCCTCTAACGGAAGTGAGTACCAGGAGCATTTCTTGAGGGTAAAAGCGACCGGTGCGTAAGGCTGACAACCCTACCATCATCCTGTGCCGTTGTCATGAAATCTGGGAACCCTAACTTCCTGGAACCCTCTGGGCCACTCCAGGCCTATAAAAGGAATAAATAAAAGAAGGATTTATGTACAGTGATTATGTCTCTTTGAATACAGAAATTCTTATACCAGTGTTTCTTTTCATTCAAACACTGCTAATTTTGTTGTCGAATGATGTACAGTTCAAATGGAATCTCACGTATATCCGCCTATTTCAGACAAAAAAGGATATTAACGCTTGTGTGTTCTCGTAGAAGCTGCTTAGCACCTGTAGGGCAATTGAGGACTGAAGATGTCTGGCGGGCGTTTTATCACGTGCTACTCACTCCACGCTCTGCCTGCGACGTATTTTAACGTTTCCTTTTTCATTTCTTTCGCCATTGATCGACTAAAGTATTACACGAGTTTTGCCTTCTAGCAAAAGTGTTTGTATTTTATTTATGGAATGATTGTCCTTAACATAGTCTTTAGAGCAACAATACGCAGCAAAATTTATATGAATAAGGAACTCTAATATTCTATGACTCTAGCTTATGTTACATTCATAATTTTATGTAGCATATCGAAGGTAGAACATTCACATATACATTTAATTTTCCATTGTGGCTGTATGTTTTCTGTTTTTGGTAGTTTCTGTATAAAGAGTAATTGTGTAATTGAGTTCAATGTAGGGAACACCCCTGTTGTTGTGTACCTTTAAGTAAATGGCGAAAATTAAAGTTTTCGACATAAACTTTTTATGTTCCTGTAGTTGCCGTATGGACTTGTCTAAAGATGAGCATTCTATAGCACTGTTAGCTGCTCTTTCTCTGGGGAGGAAAATTTATATAATTTTTTATTCGCTAGTATGCGGACATAACTGACTCCCTTTAGTAGGATACTATAAAAGAATTTTATCTCTCTTTAAAAGGCCATAACTTGCGGCAGAGTTTCTGACTCCTTTGCAAATTGACACCTAGATGGCTGCAAAAAATATAATGATTATTTTTATTATTTAATGTATGTGTTTTGCAATCGTTTGTTAGAAATACAGTTGGTAGTAAGGTGACAGAGCAATAAATCAACAGAAAATTCAAAGTGCACAGTTCCTTCCTTTAACAAACATTTTATTTATGTATTTTGGGCATGATGGAGACACGAATATTATGATATTCAGAACTGTATTTGTCCTGTGGTTTTATCTTATGTATTGCCTGCCTACCCGAAGTTTTCTTTGGTGTACTCCTAGGAGACGAAAACAAACAGGCGAAGGAAATATGGTTCTTGTGCTTACAAATGAGTAGCGAAACTGTATGTCCTGCGAATGAACTCCGCACAAAATAAGAGTTCAAACTGAAGAGAGTTTGTGTGAGTTGCAGCAAGTGCGAGACAAAGCCGGTGGCTTTGACATAACTGTAATACCGCTACGTTTGCACTAAACTTGCTTGAATTGGCAAATTGCTGCACTTAAATTCAGACCACGGCACTTAGAAGGGAAGCGACACTATCCCCCTCTGGTGGGACGTCTCTTTATCGATGCCACGTGGATGCGGCTTTTCTATTGGTCAGCTGTAATTGGGCGACGTTTTGGAGGGACGATAAAAGAGATGGGAGATGGCTTGCAAATTGGCGTGATAATTTGCAAGTCGCCAAATGGAAGCTAAATTCTCTGCCCTTTGTATGTAGGTAACAATCTCTATTGTATAAAAACCCCTTGTAGGTATATTGAATCTGTAAGTGTTTTTCTTCTTTCCTTCATAACTTCCTTTGTTTATTGGTTCCTATTTCTCTCTATTTCTCTTTTTTGCTTTCACGGAATCCTGCAGTCTTTTCATTTTAGTGCAGCGTCTGAAATGAAACATATAATATCGGTCTATATACAACTGTGTGGTTACTTTCTTGAAAATCATGAAGTAGAGCAACGAAAAGTTAGAATGGACCATTTTTCCCGTACGAATTCATTAAAATGCCAGAAAGTTCGACCATTGCTCATGCCGCCAACTTCCTGCAGAAATAACATTTGTGTGAGTCCAGGCAAATCGCTTACTAAAATTAGTCAACGTTAAAACCAAGCAGCGTTATTCCGCATATAAAGTTCAACCGTGACTGCTGACACACGCAATTGGAAGAGAGCCATTAAAATAACCAAGGATTTTGTATCATCATCATCATCATATATCTTTCATGGAGTTGGGCAACTTGTTGACCCGTTCCGGTCTCACGTATCCAGAAGTCTCTTCAAAGGTCTACCATGATTCATTCTGCCGGTTGGGGATTAGTATTTCATTACCCTGGGTAATCTGTTTCGAGGCTTTCTATTTACATGTTGTGTCCAGCTTCACGATTTTGTATTGTAATTTTAAATATGTTTCGACCCAAGAATTGTGTGAAATAATATCTCCACTCTTTGTTATTTGTTTGAATGACTAATGCATGTATGCAGCAAATGAGCGTAAGGGTAAATTGGGAATGCAAATTTGGACACATCGCGTTTGGGAATTAAGTACAGTACTTAAACAAATGTCCATAAATTGGACATAAATAAGACACCTCTCTCGCTCTATGGCAAATTACTTCGTCTCGAAAGCGTATTGGAACATCTGATGAAATATTCTGAATGAAGGTATCACGATGTGCTTGAAAATCAATTAGTATTACACAAACGTACGTCATCACAATCTATTTATTCTAGAGTAAGGCTACATGTTTCGACTATATGTTAGTCATCTTCAGGCCCCTACAATTTCGTTACCAGATGCTTTGTCCACTTTGGGATCCCATAGTGTTTATATGTGGATTACTTACTGAGCTTTAGCTAATAAATAATCCACATGTAAACACTACGGGATCCCAAAGTGGACAAAGCATCTGGTAACGAAATTGTAGGGGCCTGAAGATGACTAACATCTAGTCGAAACATGTAGCCTTACTCTAGAATAAATAGAT
>Ga0123352_10006817_pt1 | contig 17572 bp, 6 predicted proteins | sample TergutLab28metaG_FD_89700 | JGI IMG/M metagenome (GOLD analysis project Ga0123352, IMG submission 89700) | Labiotermes labralis P1 segment gut microbial communities from Petit-Saut dam, French Guiana - Lab288 P1 | ecosystem: Host-associated > Arthropoda: Insects > Digestive system > Gut ... | reverse complement strand
GGATTTATATTAACATTGAATTACGATGCACGGAACCGTGAGTTTAAAAAAATAGAAATAAGCGACAGATTACGCAGACACGAATAATTGCAATCAGGTGTAGGCTTCGTGGTTACGAAATTTTGCGCCATGGAAACTTATTTTCTGACCGAGTTTTATGTTTATATCAAATTATGTAATCGGGTTATTTCACACAATACCTCGGGTATTCATATACGCTCCAGTAAAATAGTCATTCGGTGGATTAGCTAGTTAAAATGTGTAAAAAGTAAAGCAGTCCCGTTACAGGTCTGGAGTGGCCCAGAGGGTTCCAGGGACTTAAGGTTCCCTGATTATATGACAACGGCACAGGATGGTGGTAAGGTTTTCAGCCTTACGCACCGGCCGCCTTTACCCCCAGCAAATACTCCTGGTACTCATTTCTGTTAGAGGCTGAGTCGACCTCAGGGTCATAGTGCGATCGGAAGGATTTTATGTCAATGAAAATTTCCAACGACACCATCCGGAATCGAACCAGCGATCTTCCGATTTGTAGCACAGCACCTTAACCACTGTGCCACCGCGGTCCGCAGTTAAAATGTGTACAGGTTTAAAAAAAAAGACCTTTATACGTTTTAACTAAAATTAACCTTAAATAATTTTCGTTTAGTTAATGTATGGAATATCCACGTATTTTGTGAAATAAAATTACTTTCACCTAACAGTAACACGTACGCTATACTACGTGCCAAGTGACATTTTAAGTTGTAATTGCGGTGTTTACATTTGTACCTGGATGGGGTCATTGGGATTTTTCCTTCTGGGCGCGTTGTAGTCATAGGTCGACTAAGCCTCTAACAAAAATGAGGACCAGAGTTACCTCATGGAGGTGGGTGGGGGGGGGGGGAAAATGCGGCCGGTGCGCAGGACTGACCCCTTCTTATGCCGATCGTATTGAAATTCTGTGATCCTCAACCTCTCCGGGCCCTAAGGTTCTGTCCAGGTCTGTGTAGGGATCCCTTTACCTATTCTAAACATGACTGTCTTTGGGCTGTGACGCCATGTAGCCTGGTTTCAGTGCAAGGCGCTGCCTAATCAGGAACTATTTCTCTGAAACCTTGGTACTTATCTACTGGACTACATGTTGTTACATTCTGTCTTCGCATCCAGGAATTGATCAGGGGGATTTTCGCCAGACTGAACCGACATGAATGATACTTTTAAGGTATATAACGGGTGTCCGGATGGTGGGTATTCAGAAATTATATCTCGAAATCTGTGGCGTACGGTTTACACCATTAAAAAGGAAAGCTAAGTATTTGTTCCCGAATACTACTGCCTCATTTTTATTCAGTGTGGGCACCCCTAGTGGCATGACATATATCCAGACTATGTTCGATCTCTATCCACTTGTTTGGACGCATTTTGTGGGCTACCGTAGCTACATCTTTCCTTATGCAATCTTTCAACTGCTGAAGATCGCTGTGTTTTACTCTGTAGAAGGCGTGATGAATCATCCTAAATCACACGACACCTGGCACACAGAGCGGCGCCAGTTGTTCCGCTGCTAGGTTATCAGAAGTAGTTCCACTGGATATTACCTATGGGATATTTGAAGAATCTCCTCTACCAGGTCAACAAGAGTTGAAAGCCCAAACGAAGGACGCTGTGGCTACTTTAACCCACAATATGCTAAAGGACACGTGGACAGAGCAATGTACTCAGTTTATTGCACCAGCTAAGTGCACAGTACTAATTATACAAAAATACTTAAGGCGTATCTCTTACATGTTTCGGTACAAGTGTACCGTCTTCAGGGAGAACAAAATAAGAGTTTTAAAAAACAAAGCTGCCTTGTAAATAACATCTTTCCGTTAGCAATTTGTTTTTAACACTGGCATTTTGTTCTCCCTGAAGACAGTAGGCTTGTATCGAAAAATGTTGGAGACACGCCTTCATTATTTGCATATAATTAATACAGTGAATTTAGTTGATGAAATAAACTGAGTACATTGATCTAAAGTGCACGGAATGAACAACCTTAAAACGTTAAAGTAACGTGGACAGAGGTCGAGTGTCGTCTGTATATTTGTCGTGCCACCAGCGGAGCTCACATTGACATGTATTGAAGTAGTTAGTAATCAGACGAAAAATTTTTTAGTGTCTTCCTTTGTAATGGTGCAAACCGTATGCGCATACTGCAAGGAACTGACTTCGAGACTTTATGTTTTGGATCTCTACCATCCGGACATTCTGTGTATGTGTGAACTGATCTACAGCAACTGAATGTCACTAATCACCAGATTATATTAGAATAATCAATTCACGGAAGGTAAAATTGAGAGGGGATATAGCACGCATGGGGTTTGTGAGCTTTTCGTACTTATTAGTTGGAAAGCGTGAAGGAAAGAGACAATTTGGGTGACCTAGACGTGGGCGGGAGAAGAATATTAAAGTGATCGTAAGAATTTGAATGTAATGGTATGAACCGCATTCAGCGCTTAAGGTAGTGCCCAGTGACTGCCTCTGGCGATAGCACTAACGGACCTTCGAATTCATTACAGCTTTCGGTGAATTTATTTGCTAGCCGAGTGACCATAAGTTTGTTCTCTATTGTAAGTGGTTATTTTGTGAACTTACTGAAACTGTTCGTCGAATGAAGTTGAAAGTACTGTTGTTGTCAGATGCCAGGATACACTTGTTTAATTTGTCTAAAATTTGAGATTAATAACCAGTAATGATTGTGGTCGTCATTCATAAAAATGTTAATTTTAAATGCAATCCGTGTCACTCTGTCCGCAGGTCTGTCGCTAGGGGGTGGTCTTGTCATCTTCGCCTCCGTGCTGAGCGACGCCTACCTTGACCGACCCCGGCGACAGCTGTCCGTTACCACGTACAACAATTCGTCGAACCTGGTTGACTACAGATATGGCTGGTCGTTCTTTGCCGCCGGAGCTGCCTTCATCATGGCAGAGCTTGCAGCCATGCTGTCCATAACGGCGTATCTCAGACGCTTCCCTACAGTAGAGGACATGGTGCGGGTCATGGTGCCGGGCGCTGACAGACGTCTCCGTCAGGGCTCTGCAGGCGAGTACCTTGTCCATCGCCACAGTTCAAGTGGAAGGCGCCGCCAGAACGGCCCCCCAAGTTTGTGGAGCGGTAGCAGTATGGAATACTACGGGGCACTTGTCGCCAGTGACGGGGAGGGTGTCGAAGGTCCTCTCAGTAATACAGCTCCGGACATATGCACTACCAATCCTACAAGAGATGGAAGCGGTGCTCCTACAAGTGTTTTGGTCTCAACAGCAGACACCAGTCTTCCTTCAGGGAAGCCCCCGCCTGCTGATTCAGCTCCGCCAGTACATGAATATGACGCGCCTTTAGCTGGTGTCACCGTCCCGATAACCCTCATGAGACAACAGCCCCTTGTGACCATGAAACCGACGACAGCGCCTGATACAGTTCCGACACCTTTCCTATTTGCTCAGCAACTTCAGCGTTTCGGTGGGGCAGCACCGGGCACTCTGGTACACCAGGGGGTGCTGGGTGTATCTGAGGGTGGCGCATCGACTTCTTCCAGCAGTTCGGGGGGTACAACGACAGGCAGCTGTCACAGCAGCATTAGCAAGTATTCCACACTGCCGATACAACACAGGAGAAAGAGTGTTACAATCAGCACCTTCAGCACAATGCAGTCTGCGGGGGGAACATGGAGTAACAGCGAAGTATGACGCCAAGAGCCTAGTATTTAGCACCAGAAGTTCGCAGAAGAGGAAACGAGGCTATAATGCGAATACTGGATTTGAGGGTGAACCGTCCCGGAAATTTGGAAGCGTTTGCAACCTAATTACAGCTAGCAGTGCGGGCAGTAATGCGTGTCCTTATGCAGATGTAGAACTGTAATACACATGCCACTTATTGACTGTCATTGCTTTTATACAGAGAGCTATGCATTTACTTATTTCGACATATCGACTGATTTCTGGAATTTAACAAGAGCGTTTTATGTCTTCGACTGGACGAAAGCTAATTTCTGAATTTCAACCTATCGGCCAGAAAAAAAATTCTTATCTATCGGGTTGGAAAACTTAATCTAACCCCTTGATGTAAATTCCTTCATTATAGCTTGCAGTTATTCATCGGATGAAGAAATGTTCTGCTGTTTACAGAATCTAAATGTTCATTACCGTGTTCACAAAAGTCCTCCAGTCGATCCTATAATGACCAGCATAAAGAAGCCAATATTTTCCCTCCCACCGCCATCCTTTTTGCTTAAGTTTCATTATAACAGTATCGCAGCTACGCCATTTTGCCTCAAATAATCTCTTCCTCTCTCGGACCAGAAACTAGGTGTATTCACTGAGGATTTTAATGGTTTTTCCTCAGTCCGTCCATGCAAAAACCAAAATAGTAGGTTAAATTGTGCCACATATGCGTCCTTCCACATCTTCTGAAGTCATAATTCACTAAAAATTCTGTAAAATGACATTATATAATTAGTTGACTGCATCGTCTTTAATTGAAACTTAAATAAAATAAATTGTTATCTTCAGCAAAGATTGTTGGGTTGATAAAACCAAGAAGGCTGAGGTAATTTAGATAGGCAACACAAATGAGAAAATGATATTCTTACAAAATGCAGTCGGTAAAAACTAAGAAAAGGGACCGTTTTGGAATCAGGACGAGTTGGAAGGTAGTAATATAAAACTAAGTTCACCCTAGAAGAGGTCACGAAGGTCCAGAAGGTGGGTAGAGGTACAGATCTACTCTTTCTTTAAACTCGGCGTTAAATGGGGTTGTGTGTGGCCAACGACAGGCTCCAGCCGCTTTACCAACGGGAAGGAAATCCGTTCCCCATTGTAGAGGAGGCTGGGCCTGGACGGGTGCGGAAAATCTCGCCCCCACTTGGATTCGATCCACGGACCGTCCAGCCCTTAGAGATTCGCTATACCGACTACGCCACGGTCTTAAAACAATGGGGTGTGGAAATATGGTAGGGGCTCTTCTGGTTCAGGCCAGAATACAACAGCAGATTCTTGTGAATTAAGGCATGACGAGTCGAGTCGAGTTCCTTTCAATGTATGGAGTTGCTCGACAACCGATGATTAAGTTCTCAGAGAGGTTTTTGTTTCCGTAAAATTGGTAATGTGATGATACACAGAAGATGCTTTTTGAAGGCAAGAAAATTTCCTGAAGGAAATCATGCGTGTGATTAGAAGGAATTTTTGCCTGTTTTATGAACATTTTCTTCTGTATAAACAGCACGCCCGTGCCTCATGAAGATGAACCGTCCTGTTGGTTAGAAGGCCACGTTATGATCTTCGTTCCCCTGCTTATTAGCCTGCCCCATCATCTGAAAGTCAGAAAGTCATATTAATTTAATTTTAGATTCTAATTTTACACTGAATGTAGCTGTGAACATGATAATGAACTGCTGAATTATGTAGCCTTCTGAATGAGCTATATAGATAACTGTCTGCAGTTTGTACAATCCCATGGTCACAGTTCAAACAGCCACTAATAATTGGAAAGGGTATGTAGTCAAACACAACTATGTCAAGTAAGATGTATTTAACGCCTATAATAGACAACTACATGTTTCGGCCTTTACTGGCCATCTTCAGGTTGTCTTCAAGAGAAATTAAGGTCCTACTATATACATTGTGCGCGCACGTGCTGCAGAGATCTCTACATACGGACCTTATTGTGTAATGTAATTTCTAAGTAATGTAATTCCTTGGTGAGCTGGTACCAGCACACCAAGGAACTTCAAAATCCGACACTAGCCACCAGACGCTATCGTGCCTCCAGTCAGAGCATACCACCGCTTATAGAAATTACATTACACAATAAGGCCCGTATGTAGAGATCTCTGCGTCACGTGCGCGCACAATGTATATAGTAGGACCTTAAGTTCTCTTGAAGACAACCTGAAGATGGCCAGTAAAGGCCGAAACATGTAGTTGTCTAGTATAGCCGTTAAATACATCTTACTTGACATAATTGTGTTTGACTACATACCCTTTCCAATTTTCACACACACAACGGGGATGACACACTTCCAAGAAACAGTAATAATGTTTGACCTGTTCGGGATATTCTACTATCCCATGAGGAAGGAGGAAGGCCGTTGGCTGAAAAGCTACACAACTCTGGGGCGTTCTGGAATGTCAATTTGGCCACAGTTACACATGCCCAAGTTCTAGGTGTTCTGTTCGGACGACGCGCAGATATAAGCTGCATCTAGCTTGTGAATTTGTAGGCGTATGTTAGCGTCTTTAACCCGAACTTGTCGGAGTGGGCTGTTCTTCATAACTTGTCAATACCCCTCATTCAAAATGCCAGCTTGGTAAAAGTAATGGTATGTATGATTCCGAAATATAGGCCTGTATTCACTTCTGTTGACTTATCTCTGCACAGTGTGATGATTAACCTGAAGAAAAAAATTGTTTGATGATTGTGCTTATACCTTGATACGGAAATATCACAGAAATTCATTTCTTTCGAGATTAAAAGTATTATTACTTTTACAATAAAATATTTTATGACCCTTAAGTCTGTGTTCATTTTCACTCCTAACTTCCGTCGACAGAAACGTTATTTCCTGGTGAAAGCAGTTTACAAATGTCACTTATGCGTATCACAGGTGCAATTATATACTGGACTAACAGGTTAAGTGTCAAGGTGGGACAAATTTATTGTAATCCCCTATCGGCTTCTCCCAATTCTTAAGCTCAATAAAGTGGTACGTTGTTGGTGTAAATGTATGTACTTTTGTGTATTGTGTTGTGGTTCAGATTTAAATGTGGCAGTGGTGGTAGTGATTATGTGAATTTGTCAGGTTTGTTAGTACCGGCGTTCTGTATCGGAGTATACTTCGTGTGGTGACATGTTTCATGTAAGTAAAAGCAAGTGAACACGTGAAGGTAAGACTGTGGACTGTAGGCCAACGTAAAAGGACGGTGATCCTGTTAGGCACTGAGCTACTACAACTATGCCCGCCAGGTCTTAACTGCACTTAACATACACAGAAATAAAGTAGTGTACGAAGTTGGTGAACCGTGAATAAACCCCTCCAAAAACAATTACACCCTCTTAAAGACAAATAAAGTAAAATTAATGTAGATACTAAAAATAAAGAACAGGAATGTGTCGGTAATTACGAGAGAACAAATATATAATGAAACTTCTTAGAAGAAAACTTGGAACGTATTCAAAGGTTTGAAGACAGGAGAACTTAACAACGTAGCAAAGTGTATTCCTATGAAACTTTTATGAAGCAGCTCAACGAAAGGAGGAGAACGACAGAATAAAGACCGGATTCCGGGAAATGAGATGTTAAAAGTGTGAATATGACTAAATATTAAATGTGGTGAAAACAACGAACTTATTTACTAAAATGTTGTCCTTCTGAAGAAAAAAAGTAAAAATATTTCGACACGTTTTTAAGAAGTATGTCTGATATTTTCACACAAACATGCCAATGTTGTACACTGTGACCTATATTATGATGTGCTGTGTTGGAGATTAAAACAGTAGATGGAATGACATGGTTGGCGTTAGTTGCAGTTGGTCTCGCACGATTTCTCCTGATGATAATGTAAAACATTGAAATAAACTACAAATATCCACTATAAATTAAAACAAGTACCAGAATAACAGTGTAATATAATAAATGAAATTGAATACTGAATAATATTTATGTTTTCATTAATCGTTATAAGATCAAAAGAAACCTCTGGAAAAGTAATTTCTTTAGAATTGTAACTGCTTGAAATTTGTGGCCATATTTAAAATTCAACACGTAAATCTAAAACAGCGCCAAAGTTTCTATTCTCATTTTAGCTGTAGCTCATTTTCAGAAATAAATGCTGAAAAATGGAAGTGCATGTTGACATCTCGCCAGCAGACAGCACGACGAAGCCACAACAAAAAGACCGCTGAAAAATCCCTTCAACATGTGGCGGTTTAAAAATTTGACAACGACCTTAACAAATGTGAACTGCATGCATATTGGCATTATTAGCAGATTAAATTCAGAGAATGCCTGCTCGGTCCAGAATCCTACCTAAAAGTGTAAAGAATAGTATACACAGAAGTCCAGTTATGTCTGTGTGTTCATGTGGATTTGAAACCTGGTCTTACACGCCAAGGGAAAAAAAGGTAGGTTAGAGTTATTCAAGATTGTGTGTGCTGAGGAGATATTTGGCCCCAAGAGCGAGGAAGCAAGACAGGAATGGAGAAGATTACATAATAGACAGCTTCGTTATTAGTGCTTCCCACCAAACATTTCAGGGTCATCGAAGAAAGGATGGAAGGAGTAAGGTATGTGGTGGGGGGTAGGTAGAACATATGCACATACAGACTTCTGGTGAAGTAACCTGACAGAAAGGCTTCAGTGTGAAGACGTAGACGTATATGGGAAGATAATATTAAAATTGGTCTTCAATTTGGGACTGGATTGAGCTGGCTTGCCTATGGACAAGTGACGTGCCTTTGTGAACAAGGCGTGCACTTTCTTCCATAAAATGTGGGGATTTCTTGACTCTCTGAGGAACTGTCAATTTCGCAACAAGGACTCCGTTGCACGTAACGTAGTTAGTTCAACAGTTATCGATTACTGAAGAATGCCGCCAGTAGCTCAGGCTTTAGATTGTTGTGTCCAGTCCTGCTGCTGTTGCCAGTGTGCTTGCAGTTTGTGTGGTAGTAAACACTTCAAGTAGGTAAAAGTGTAAATTTTAATGCACAGTGTTTTTTTTAATAATTTTGCTTGTAACACAACTACGCTTATTTTTACTATTCTTAATAGTTAATAATATTTAATAATTTACATAATTTAAAGTTAGTAGAATGCTTAAACTGGACTAAACACGTTTCAAAAAATCTAACTGCAATTAAGCTAGGCTTATAAATAATCCAAACTCAATACGCTGCCAATATCTGCCCCACATCAAACGAGAGCGTCATACTGCCATGACTCAATCAGCAGTTCGTCATCTGTAGCAACTGGGTGCGTCACGTACCATATGTCTCTACCAAGTGAAATAGCTGTTACATGGTCGCAGTATTGCCAAACATAAATGTACATCCTTTTGTGTAGTAAATATGACCGCGGGATCCATTGAACAGGGGGCTGTATGTTATTACTTCTGGGAAATGTTGGTCAATGAAATAATATCAACAAGGGGCGAACCGGTACAAGCATAAATACCGCCCCAAGTAACGTCACATTCTGTCTCTGTTTCGGTCAGTTAAAAAAAGATAAATTTTATCAGCACTTCATCACCGTATCATAAAATTCGCAGACACATTGACGGGAAATTTTAAAACAAGACCTAAAAATCGACCTGTAAAGTGTGCCCGCCCCAAAAGGCATTCCTGTGGCTCTAAGGCAACATCCTATTTTCGAAAAGTCACATCACCCATTTTATAGTACCGCAAACTACAGGATGTAACGAAATTCAAAGGACAGATGTTTAGGAACAATACAGGAGATAGCTACAATATCCGGAAATACTCACTTTGGTCGCTAAACGCAGGACCTTGATCACGTTCCACTTCGAAGGATGAAGTGCATGCTGTTCTGGAACTTGCTAGCCTGAAACTAAATTTTATCTTTCTGGACATGGGGTTCTGTGAAATTCGTTTCTTGCAGCAGGTTTATGAAAATCTTCTATTAGACGTAGCTAACGTTTTTGCGTTGATTTTCAATTTTCGTTTCATGAATAAATTTTATTCTTCTTAATCACGTTTTCCGTTTTACAGAACTCCACGTCCAGAACAATAAAATGAAGCAGCAGGCTATGAAGTTCCAGAGACACGTGCAATTTAACCTTCCAAACCACACGTGTTCTGGTTCTGTGTTTTGCGACCAAACTATGCATTTCCGGATATTGGTTCCTGCCCTAAAATACATTGTTTTGATCTCCTCTATCGTTCCTAGGAATCTGTCTTTTGAATTTCGTTACATTCTGTATATACAAATGATGTACAATGCCAGATTATGAGGTAGGCCCTGAAGCAAGCATTTCTTGTAATCGGGAGTGTCGTATTCACGAATGTTTCCGAAGTTTGACGACAGATGGACACCGGAATAAAGCTTGCTCACTGCATGTCGTTGGAATGAGTTCAAGCGCGGAATTGATATCAAGACTTAACGTCTTGTAATCGGATATTAAATAACGGAAGTTGTAATATGTTAACGTTGCAGAATGTGATTTTACGTTACGTATTGCATGTGAGAATCGTGGGGTGTAGGACACGTGAGACAAGCTGAAGTGTGGAATACGAAGTAGATTTCGTAACCTTGAATACAGCTGCAAGTTGTTCTGGATTCATGCGGTGTGGAAAGAACTGTAAGAACGGTCACTGACGCGATGCAGATATATTCAGGGTTAAACAAACGTCTTTTTCTTACAACACACTTATTTCTGAGCCCCTTGTAGCGTCAGTGGATCAGAAAATAAATACACGCGTAGCACATAACATTTTCCACATGGGTAGGTCAGTCGGTCTTGTGATTCGCCTACGAGCGGGACGGCCGAGGAATCGAGGTTCGATTCCGTGCAGGAGCAACAGATTTTCTTGTCTCTAAAAAAAAGTCTACGCGGTTTGGGGAGCCTAATCAGGCCCCATTTCAGAGGGTATAGGAAGCTCTTTCTCCAGGAGTGAAGCATCTGGGGCGTGGAGCTGATCACATACTTCATTTAGTGCCGTGGTTAAGAATACGTGGAGCTAAATCTCTACTACCCCCATATGCCTGCATGACGTGGTGCTTAATTAAGCTGAGGGACATTATTACCTTTTAACAGTAAATAAGCGCATTGGTTTAGTCCTAAGTATGGTGCAGTTTCTTGTCTCTTCAAAAAATTACGAAATTTGGAAAGTTTGGGGTTATACGACAACTTTCAACTCATCTCCAAATTAAGTTACTGGATTTGGATTCTGATTAATGTACTTGAAACGACCTCGCAATAATTGCCTTTTCTAGACCCTTGACTTTAAGTTGTTACTGACGATATAAGTGAAACCGGTGGCAGTTGATAGAGGGGATGGATGGGTTACAGCATGGGTCTCCAATACGCAGTCCGCCAGGTTGTATTATGCGACCCGCGGCCAAGGTTGTGAATTGTGTATTACACAATACAGGTTACACAATAATTAGGCGGTTCGGTAAACCACTTACTCTTATTTGTCACGTGCGGTCCGCAAACAAACTCGCCTTTGGGTTAGAGTCTTTAAACTGAAGAAGTTAAGTATCACAACATGGCATAAATCGACTGCATTAACAAGACGGGAGGAATAAGTGATATGGAGTGCCTTCACAACCACAAAACATAGTCTGTGAATAGTTTGTAAAGACAAAATTCGTAATATGGCAGTGTCTAAAGACCCAATTCAACCACCTCCGCTTATTCCCAGGTCAGATCTTCTTCACTACCCTCGCCGCCAAACCCAGATGAAGATTTATTAGATTATATCAGTAAGAAATATTCGAACGAATATTTGGTAGTAACACTACACGATTTGTTGTGGGTTGTGTTGGGCAGCCACATTTCAACTCATTGATTACATCCTGACTTTTTAAATAAACGTGTTGCATGTGTATGTGAGGAGTGCCATGGTTCAGGCTGAAGCCCCGGTTCAATTCCAGACCAATCCATGTCGGATTTGTGGTGACAAACTGGCATTTGGACAGGTTTCGCACCGAGTATTTCGCTTTCCCATGTCAGTGTTAGTCTGTCAAATCTTCATATTCATTCATCCATTACCAACGCTGTATAACGTTAGCCAATGACAGCATCGGTAAACAACACACAAACAACTGTGTGTTAGCTATATCATACACTGGGCAAACCCAAGTTTTAGAAATATGTGAAACGAAAGCCCATTAGGTTTTGTCTTTACGATTTGGTGCGAATGACAAATTTATACACAATGTTTTTATGATTAACTTGTTATGAACTAATTCGACCGCAACATAACTCCATTTGGAAAATTTACTCAAAATGTTCATCCACGTTTGCCAAAAAAAAAAAAGCTCGGTATTGATTTAATTCGAGAGAGTTTAACGTAATTAACAACCTTATATATTATTTATGTAAGATCGCTTGTAACTGTTCTTCACATACCCTTTTGTCTCCAAAAGGCTTTTTTTACTTTCGTCCTTTTCGGCTGTTAGAAATTCTCTTACCATCCATGCTGTCTACACGTTATGTCTGCCTTGATGTTACCAGCATAATATGAGTTTGTGGAACGCGAATAATGAAAGTGTATTTCTCCATCCTGTTCTTCCTTGCTGTAAAGTCCAGGTATTCCTCTCGTTACTTTAGAAACAATAATTGCTACGAAATCTTATTTTCAAAGCCTACTGGATACAAACTAGGCCATATGGAACTAAAAACACTTTATGTACGTACCACGAGATTTAACACAATTAAATTCTACATTCTTTCAGCACAAAATATTGTTATGATTATTATGGATCTCAGAGACTATTACGTATTATTTTAATCTCATAAACTGCAACAGCTACGAGTAATTGGTTTTTACAACCATAACGGAGTACGTTAGCTGTGCGGTACGGACTGACTTTAACTATAATCAGGTCATTTTCATCTTTAATGGGTTAAGGAAACAAGTGTATAACGACAACAGTAAAATTTGCACTCCATTGAATTGAGAAATTTAGTTGGCACATGATCCGTTGAGGGCATACATCTGGGAATTATTCATCAGGCACGTTTTAACACCCCATCCTCGCCTCGTGTATGTTCGCGAGATTGCCAGCTCTCTACAGTCAAGTGCCACCCAGGTATACAGTTTCGGGCTGTGTGGCAGTGACTCAGTTGCCGCAACGAACAGTCGTTAAGTGAATATTGCAGACTGTGACTCCGGTGCTGAAGTGGTCTAAAGCTTGTCCGTGCGAGGAGCAATGCATGTAATTTGGCTTCTGAGTGCGTGATGCTGTCCTTAGGTGGCAAATGTATGGGATAAATTAATTAGAAGAATTAGCTTCAAAAAAGTCGGTCCCAGTGGCCTCGCAATCTAAGGAATAAGTCTGAGGGCGCTCGCCTGCTGGGATTTGGGTTCGAATCACACTGGGGACATGGATGTCTATTGTGAGTGTTGTGTGTTACAAGGTAGAGTTCTCTGCGACGAGCTAATTACTCGTTCAGAGGAAGCCTATCGACCATGGTGGATTGTTGTGTGTGATCTAGAAATCTCATGAATGAGGAGGTCCTGGCCAACTGGGGGCAGTTGCGCCAAAATTTAAAAACTTCAAAAGAAAGCTTAAATTTTTATTTATTGGCAACCTTACAAATGAAACGGCCCCCAATGTGGGTATTATGTTATCGACACTTAACAAATATTACAGCACAAATCTGTGAAACGAAAAGTTTCCTTCAGCTTTTACGAGTTAGGTCTAACGGTTTGAGAAAGAGAAAGAGAGAGAGAGGAAGGGAGCATGAAAAAGTGATGTGTGTGTTCTAACGAAGATGTCAATTACTACGATTTCAACAGCGTTGGTGATTTCATAGATGAAACATAAGCACACAGCAATGGTGGAATGACGCCAACAGTTAAAACCAAATTACTCTGAGTTAAACCTTCCCCGTTCCCACGTGGGCTTTTTTTCGACCCAGGACCTCTGCGGTGGGAGGTCGGCGAATGACTGGTCTGTTGGATTCCGAATTGACAGTAAAATTATTAATATTTTAGGAGGGGGAATCGGAATATGGGGTAATTATTTCGTAAACTGGATAGTACAAATACGACAGAGAGCAACCAAAGTCGGTACATAAGACAGAATTAATAGCTAAAACAAACTTGATCGATATGTCGGCCAGGACAGAAAACCACGTAACCGTTTGCATTTATAATTACACACAACAGCCTTGTTTAATAAAATGTTTCCAAACCACCAATTTTTTATTAAATCATTTTATTGTACCCTAAAAAACCGAAATTCTTACAGCTAAACTATTTGCTAATAATATATCATACTTTGCATTTCGAATTTGACGTTCAGGTGACTGTGCATCATGATAAATTCTTATAATAAAACCAACTAGATGCACTAATTTCTCAAATTTATTTTTGGAATAAAACTACATGTTTCGGGCAGTTCTTCCGTCCTGATCATGCTCGCAAGCTGTCAGTAAACCTGTATGACATATACCACTGCTGTGTGTGCAGTGAGAAACACCTGATGATGGACAGAGTAACTGCCCGAAACATGTAGTTTTATTCCAAAAAGAAATTTGAGAAATTAGTGCATCTAGTTGGTTTTATTATAAGAATTCATATTTCGAGCCACTTGGCAGCCAATTTTCTGTCACTGAGTAAAATTACACCTGCTGAAGCCCACACTTTGTATTGATACATAGCAAATACGTGACTGTAAAATGGTATGAAAACTAATTACAATACAATTCAGAAATCCACAAATTCAGGTTCTCATACGTGTTTGTTAAGTTTTAGATTTCAACATATTTTCTTTCGTCAAATTCCAGGTCATAGTAGACAATTTAATTAATGATCAGCAGCTGCCATCAATTGTCCGACACGTTAATTAACAGTGTTCGATGCAACAATAGCGCTCCTAGTGGACGTATGTTGAATCTAAAAAAAGAGTGCATGGAGACGCTTGACAGTGGCTCCTGTTTTATACCAATTTATATCTGCCAGGGTGTGAGACAGTTCAGTACACTACCTGAATCAACGATGGCACTGTTCACTGCTCTTAAATATTTGGATTGAAGCGAGACAATTCAAAGCAAAGGCTGAAAGTTACATGCGTGAGAGTCAGTGGCGGAACTGTTTATTGCTCTTCTAATATCTTGTTGGAAATGAGGCGATTCAGTATATTTGTCTAAAGGTTCGAGCCTCTGTCATCACTGGCGGCATTTTTAGGAACTTTTGAAACAGTGTTTTTGGATTATAAAACATTAAAAACATTAAGGAGCCAACATGTAACATGTGATGTTATGCTGGATCTTCAGGAGGTGGGATGTGGTGGTATGGACTGAATCGAGCTGGCTTAGGATAGGAAGGGGTGACAGGCACTTGTAAATGCGGTAATAAACCTTCAGTTCCCATAAAATGAGGGGGAATTTCTTGGCTAGCTGAGAACCGGTTAGCTTCTCAAGCAGGACTCTGCACCTTGGAGTATGTGAGTAAGTAAGTAAGTAAGAAATTACGTTAAGTATGAAAGTAACATGTAACATATGGCCCATAGTTGTACAAGTATATACTTTTTGCATGGTCAGAAGAATCACCCTTTACTCCCTTCGATTCACCTGACAGCGGGCAGGTCACTGGTTGAAGCTATTTAGGTTTGTCGTGAGTAAGGGTTCCACGAGGTTCGGTCCAGTGAAATGTGTTTAGGCCATTATTAGAGGGTTTACTCTCGATATTTAAGGAAGATGGGCAACATGGGTTGCGGCGTGAGCTGTTGCAGTGACTGGCTGAAAAGACGGGTACTGTCGTCAACAGACAGATGTTAAAAAAAATGGTGTCAGAATGTGTTTTTTAATATGTCCCTCTGAATTCATAGCCTCTGAAAAACGAGGGCAAAAGAATTTTGTTTTCATTCATAACATGGCACTTAAACATCGTGACGCCATGTAATGACATTCTGTGGAATATTGTTGGATTATATCGAAAATAATACCTGCATTCAAAGAGTTTACGTATCCACTAAGATAAAACACAACTTAGTCTTTAAACAAAACGAGCGTGGAGTCAGTTTCTACATCGTACACGCCCTGAAGATACTAGTTCACAAAATTCAGTTTTCTTTACGATCAACATCACAGAGCATCACATATCGTTTAGCAAGGATGCAAATGCTTCAGTTTTGGTGCGTTTCTTGCCCATTATGTGGTCACATAATTTTTCTGCACAACTCGCGACGAAAGTTTTGTTGGACAGGCTCCAAACTAGCACCGATTTATTTCAGTTTTCGTCAGTTAGCATACATCTTCTGCGTGTTCTTCTGCTGTCTAAAATAGAATATGTTATGTTCATGGTTCCGTGCGTCGCTGATCTATATTAATAATTATAATAATTGTAATAATTTAAACTGTTTTTCTGTGTATATCTGTTTAATTCGGGAACTTTTCGTCTCACTTTACGACGACACAAATAGTAGCTATTATATTTAACACGTTTCTCTTATAGAAATTCGCCCGGTTTCTTTAGATGTGCCACACAGACTTCACAGCCTGTCCGTTAAGCAATGTGGGAAAAATCCAATATTTCAGTTGGGTGTATAGCATAAGCGAAAAGACGGGAAGTTGTTACATTACCGATTGGATCATTTATAATAATGACACTGTATTACGGAACGCTATTATTTATAATGAAAATTAAAGTTCATTTACATTTTCCTTTCATTATATACTTAGACCTATTAAATTTTAAATTAAGCGTAATTTTAAAAAAAATAATGTATTGATAAAATAAGCCCAATATAAGAGCAGAAAAAAAGAGACTTTTATCTATGATTTTTACTTTGATTCTCTGACTTTAAAACACTTTAAGGGGCGCAGTGTATATAATTACAAACATAGTAATAATAGGCCAAAGTATTTTGCCTCTGGTTATATGTAATGAATAACACGTGGCTGTGTTAGCTGAATATAGCTTGCTCGAATAGCTTTCAGTGGCTTTTTCTCATAAATGAGACTTCTGGTCCCAAAACATTAGAGGAATTTCTTAAATAACTAAATGCGTATACGTACGTTCTAATGAATTAATCTGTCATGTGAAAATAACGTCGAATCAGATCTCACTTTGGTTACTGAGTAGGGACAGCCTTGAATATGGAGATGAGAACAAACTGGAATTTACCCGAACGGACTTAATAAAGCCACAAACTACGGGTCGTATCATTTCCAGTATAGACCGCGAACATTAAGTTGTGAAGTAACTCACGTAACACGTATTCGTGACACACAGAACTTTATTATCCTCGGGGAGACGATATGAAACTTTTGTCACGTTTTGATCAGCAACTTCTGGCGAATATTATGGTCGTACATTCTAATAAGCCGTAGCGTCTCTCTGCAGTAGTGGTTCCCAGTGCATACTCCGCGGATCCTAAGGTATCCGTGGATACATTTCTGTAATTTCTACTTTGAAGTTTACTAATTCTTGTAATTAGACGAATAATATGTTAAAAATAATCGTGGGACTTCTTTAATTGGCGATATGTTTAGTTCGTATGACTGTTAGAGTATCCAAATAAGAAATATCTTTTACCCACGAAACGAGCGACGATCAGTAATTGAGATCAAATCGTGCAGTTCGTTGTTACGTAAGCTACTGGTATGTATTAATATCTACCTAAAATCAGTTTTGTCCCGCCGGGGCCATAGACATCTGTCAGTTGTGAGTGTTGTGCGATATCTGGTAGAGGACTCTGCGTCAGGTTGATCACTCGTCCAGAGGGGTTCTACCGAGTGTGGAGTGTCTGAGTGTGATCATGAATCCTCGATGAGGAGGCCTTGGTCCTCTAAAGCTTTAGCGCCGTGGAAAAAAAAAAAAAAAAAAACAAAGAAATAAAATAAGTACTACCAAAACAAAG
>Ga0123352_10006812_pt1 | contig 17576 bp, 10 predicted proteins | sample TergutLab28metaG_FD_89700 | JGI IMG/M metagenome (GOLD analysis project Ga0123352, IMG submission 89700) | Labiotermes labralis P1 segment gut microbial communities from Petit-Saut dam, French Guiana - Lab288 P1 | ecosystem: Host-associated > Arthropoda: Insects > Digestive system > Gut ... | reverse complement strand
TGGACACAAACAGACTACCAAAACAAGCACTACAATATAAACCAAAAGGACGAAGGAACATAGGACGACCGAGGAAGAGATGGAGGGACCAACTTCATCTTGAGGATCAAGGAACAGGAAACTACACCCAACCCTTCAGGAACATGATGATGATGATGATAATCACGTATTCAGAAAACTTCATTTATGAGATCGGAAAGTTCAACTTCTGTTCCACAAAATCATACGACTGAACACACTCCTGATCAAATCCAATCCGGTTCACACCTTCACAACCTGTTTCACAAACAGGAACTTTGATGCTATTTCTCCGTCTAGGTACTCGTTTTCTAAAATACCTCTTTCAATTTGGTTTTTTATGGAAAGGAAAAGAAACTGTTGTAAAGTTATATCTGTGTTTAATTACGGATGTATCACGTCATAAAGGCATATGGAGTACTGGAAGCACAGCTCCACGCATTCTTGTCTTGAATGGACAGCTTTATTATTCAAATTTATTGCGTGAATATTTCGGAAAAATGTGAATTAATTGTGTCACTATAGGAAGAAACGGTTGAACTGAAAAACTGTCTGTAAAATCACAGCTAGTGAAGGAAACTGTCCAGATTTGCCGTTGACATGTTACTGGGCTTTGTATTCTTTTAAGCAGTAAGTCAGTAAAATAGCCTCGTTCTGACAGCCAGTGTGCCGGTTTAGAACTTTTCTTACGCTCATCTCATTCAATACAAACACTAGCCTCATCAAAAATAAAACATGTGAAAAATGTTAGCCTTGCCTTTTCACAAAAATTCCTTATTTTTTTTTATCTATCTGTATAGCATTTCTTTCTTTGTGAGTGTAGTTTTCATCACATAATCACATAAAGGATAAAGCAGTCCCGTTACATGCCTGGAGTGGCCCAGAGGGTTCCAGGAAGTTAAGGTTCGCAGATTTCATGACAACGGCACAGGATGGTGGTAAGGTTGTCAGCCTTATGCACCGGCCGCCTTTACCCCCAGGAAATGCTCCTGGTACTCATTTCTGTTAGAGGCTAAGTCGACCCCAGGGCCATAGTGCGATCGGAAGGATTTTATATCAATGAAAAATTCCAATGACACCAGCTGGGATCGAACCAGCGACCTTCCGATTTGTAGCACAGCACCTTAACCTCCTCAATATATTCACATACTTCACACTATTTAAAGTTAACTTGGGCAGCCTGAAGAGAGAAGAGGACCCCTAAAGTTCGAACCCGACTACGACAGAGTCCCCTATCCACTCCACACACCACAGTACCAGTGCTCCTACCATACTCATAAGGTCACAACGCCAGGAGTAGAAACCATGAAGCTCCTATTTATGCAATTCCCTCCGTTCCTGATTTAATTAAACTCCGACTAGGATGGTCAACTCTGCTCCACGCTTTGAAACAGACTGTTTTAGACTCATTGTTTCTAAACTCTTTTAATCCGCAGTTTCCACGGTGTTATTAAAATAATTTGTGGCCCATCAAACCCACCAAATAATTCAAAAAGCAGTTTATCACTGTAAACAATAGTTTCTAATAAAATGTCTTTATGATGTACGTTTCTATCGATTTTATCATTCATAGTATCTGACGAGCTTCACTTCCTCTGGCGGACAGCGGCTGTTACTTTGGGAGAAGCTGATTTGGATTATCTGTGTCCTGTGACGCTGCACATGTAGGTTACCGGCATTAACAGATCACTAGAACTCGTAAGACCAGATGTACACTAAAAATTTACACAAAGGGCTGTTCTTATTTATATTACGTTGGGTTTATTTGTTTATGTTTCATTCAACGAAGATATCAGTAACTCAGAATACATAGTGATGAATGTTACGACCATTAGTTAATACTTAGTTGGAAGGCTCGTGGAATGAAGAGAGTGTGGATTAATTTGCAGGGCACATTCCGCAATTTTACTCAAGCACCTGAGGAAAACTACGAAACATAAAGCAGGATAGACGGCCTCAGGGCTGATATTTCAAACCCGGGCCCCACAACAATCAAGCAGAAGTGCTATGCGTTCGATCGCGACCTAACTCATTAACTCCATGGCACTAACTACTTCTTGACAACGTAACAGGTCGTCAGCTAGTAAAGAATTTCCCCGCATTTTACGGCATCCAAAAATTCTTTATCACATTCATAAAAGGCCGCCCCCGTTCCCTATTCTGGGTCACCTAAATCCAGTCCATGCCCCCCCCCCCCTTCCCACCTCTTCTGATCCATTTTGATATTATTATTCCATTTATGCCTGGGTCTTCCGAGTGGTTTCTTCCCTCAGGTCTCCGCAACAAAATACTGTACACACCTGTCCTCTCCACCAAACGTCATACATGCCCCGCCCAACTCATTTTTCTCGATTTGATCACTCAAAAGAAAAATGAGTGAGGAGTATAAATCAATAAGCTCCTAATTATGTAGTTTTCTCCACTCCCCTGTTACCTCATCTGTCATTCTCATCCTCATTCTTTATTTCTGCCACTGATCCATAGATATGGAAAACAGTCATATAGAACACACATTTAAATATATAAAGCCAAAAACCACACTTCATATGCCCAATTATACTCCTCAACACCCTATTCTCAAACACCCTGAGCCTGCGTTCCTCCCTTAATGTGAGAGACTGTGTTTCACACTCACACAAAACAACACGCAAAATTATAATTCTGTATATCTTACTTGGATAGCAAACTGGAAAAACAAAAGATTTTGCGCCGAATGATAGCAAGCATTCCCTGATTTCAGTCTGCTCTTTATTTCTTCCTGAAGAGAATTCTAATTTGTTATGGTTGTTTCCAAATATTTGAACTCTTTCACCCTTTCAAAGGAACTATTATCAATCTTTATACTGTGACTTTGTCCTGCATTCTAATCTCAAGATATGACCATGTATTGGTCTTAACAGCATTTACTTCTACTCCATTCTCCTCACTAGCAACTACCAAAGCTTTTGCGTTTTTTTTAAAGCATGAAGGCCTCCGTCCAATATATTAACATCATCAGCATAAACTAGAAGCTGATGTGTGCCATATAATTTCAAGCCATCCTGGTTTACCTGAACCCTCCTAATAGCATATCTAAAGCAAAGTTGAAAAGCAATGGGGATAAAGTATCTCTTTGTTTCAAACCATTCTTAATAGAAAATATGTCAGACAAATATTTGCTTACCCAGACTCTGCTCTAAGTTTCATTTAGACACATTTTTATTATCCTTACTAGTTGTATGTGGAAACAAAACCTAGTAAGAATATTATACAAGACCTTCTTCCTAACTGAATCACAGACTTTCTTGCAGTCTATAAATAGCTGATGAACTACCCCATATTTCCATTTATTTCACACATCTGATGAATGCAGAATATAAGATCAGTAATTACATCACAGTCCACACTGATGATACCCAATAAATTTTTCTGAATATGGAGTGAAACTTGATAGCAGGGTGTTGGATTCAATCTTGTACGTGGCTGAGAAAAGTGATACGCCTCTGTAATTACTACAATCTGTTTTATCACCCTTCTTATAAATACGTACAGTACAATGATTGACTCCTTCCACTGCTCAGCCAATTCCTCCTTATTCCAAATAGAATATGTTTATGGATACGGCACTGAATTGTCCTGCCCCTGCTTTGATCAATTCTGCTGGAATTTTATCAATACCTGGTGATTTGTGTCATTTTAGCTTATTGATAGCCATCTCAACCTGGGCTCAGGCACTAGAAGTTCTTCTGGATGTCCTGTAGTCTGCCTAACATTGTAAATCCCATACACATTCCATAGCTGAGAGAAATGATTCTTCTACCTAACCAGAATACTGTGGGAGTTTGTAAGCAGATCACCTTTATTACCCTGTACTGTATTAGTATTAGGCTTGTATCCCTTCTAAAATCATTGATACCCCTATACAAGTCTCTAATATTCTTGTTCTTACTGTTGGTTTAAAATTCATCAATTTTAGCTTTCAAATATTCCTTCTTTTTATTCCTGAAATGTCTACTAGCTTTACATGTTACACTGTTGTGATTATCTATATTACTTTGGTTTGGATCCTTTAACCACTGCATTTTAGTCTGCTTCATTTGTTCTAAAAACTGTGAACATTCTTCATCAAAACATGGCTTATACTGCTTCTGTTCATACAGACCTAGACTCTCTTTAGCTGTACTTTTGTTAATCTTTTATGTTTCCCTAAGGCCTATTTATGCCTTTGCTATCACTTAAGTTATCCAAACCTGTTTGAAACCTTAATCTGATCCTGTTTCATAACTTCCAGCTCATTAGCTTCTTAAGATTAAATCTCTCATGTTAAACTTCTGTTCTGTTTGTTTACTTACCGCCAGTCTTTCCGTAACTTTTGCAACCATAATATAGTTATTAGTATCACGGTCAGCTCCCCTGGAAAGTTGTACATCGACTGTGACCTTCTGTCAAAACTCCTGTTATTGCCAAACACAATCAATAAGCTAGCGTCATGTGTGTAACGTTGATGGTATCAAGAATAATTAAGAAGCAAATGTATGAGGTAACAAGTGTAATTTCCCATGACAATCATCCCATTTGGAGGAGGCATATGCCTATTAGAAGTACTGAAGGGATGACAGACTTGTCATAATCCTGTACCTTGTTAATGAGGGAGGTACCAAATGCACAGTTTATAAATCGGCCTTGTTTTGCTTCCAGAAACATTAAGGTAACCGTCTTCTGAGAATCTATTTCACTATGTCTGAATATAAATCTGAACTTTAAGGTTAAGCATGTGAATGGTTACTTTAATTTTTTACAATAAAAGCGGAACAGACATTGAAATGCTGGCTTATATAACTATAACAATTCCTAAATTAATTTTTCGTACACACTAAACCATTTAAAAAAGCAAACTATTAAACAATTAATTTTGATATGAGAGACTTTTGCATGACTTTAGTAGCTTATTCTGATTTTTTTTGTCACATTGCTGATTGCATATTCTGATTGATATACAAATAAAATCAAGAATGGCGAAGTAAGCCGCTGAGAATTTTGTTTACTAATTATGGAGTACACCCTTTCCAATCTCATTTTGTTTATTTCTAACTACTGCTTATTATAACCACGACAATAATTAACTTTGTTAGCATATGTATCCTAATCTAGGAGTACGATACCTTGATGTGCGACCAGAACGACGATAGCACTTCCGTTCCATGGCACAATATAGTGAAAACATATTTTAACAGTCTCCGTACATTAGCATGACACTTCATTAACAATTACTGCAAAGATCGGATAGAAACCTTCCTTACATGCGAATATGAACCACTTTTAAAATACCACCATTACTATTCACACCACCAATACACGATAGTGAAAGATCTCTTCCCAAGGGAGCCATTTATCGTTCAAAAGTTACCGTACCTGATTGCTACGTAAATATAATACGTAAGGAGGATGGCGGATTTAAAGAAGGACCTGGATGATTATTTATCCAGAAATGACAAGTCACAGTTAAAGATTACAATGCCAGCCTTACTTTCAAAACCAGACGTAGGAAAATGGTTTACAAATTCTGCCAGCAATGACGATACATCAACAGGATGGCTATCTGAAGCACAGAAGGACTGTTGTCCGAGCCTGGTAACTGGACTTTAAATAAGGAGCTTGTTTAGAAACAGTGTGTTTTGCTATGATAACACTACAGCTGTATTATCATCCCTTTCAGAGTCGTGTTCAGAGGATAATAGGATTCTGTCTTTGCATCATGCTGGGGCTTCTGTGCTTTGTTTTGGCAGCCATGTATACACCTGTACTGTTACTAAGAGCAAGAAAATTTGCTCTTGTGTATACAATGGGAAGCATATTCACTATATGTAGGTACGTATAGTTTCACTGCTTATTTATGTTGTAGTTGGAATAAAGCATCATAAAGGATTTGTATTTCACTGTACAGGACCTGGATGTAACCTCATCAGGAAGTAATATGTGTAGCAATTCAATGATTGAACCAAAAATCGGTATTTTAACCATAGTCCAATTTGGTGACCATGCACTACTGCCTTGAAAGTTTTATTTAATCATACTAGATACAATACAAATTACATCAGTTCACCTCATATCCACCAGTATTTTGCTTAGTTTCAGTTTTGTGTGCAGTTATGGATGCATACCAGTGACATTTTCTGCAACATCTGGTCATCATATGCCTGCGCTTCTTACATTTGATTCAGCACTATACTTTTTTGTTTGCTGCACAATCCTGTCAGTGTCTCAGACTATTATATCAGGTTCAGCCTGATTATATGCTGATCTTAGGTCAAAAATTTGTCATCCATGCAGGATACAAACGTGGATCTGCTGATGACAGGTGTGTTCAGTCATTAACTGTGACTTAAAGTATTGTGCCATGATTAAATAAATATAAGAGAAAGACAGCTGGCACAACAATGCTTTTTATTTTCAGTGGTTTTTCTGCTGCATGTTATGTGGGATTTCAGTACCTCATTTTATATAAATTTAGGTTTTTCTTTCATTTTAATGCCATACTGTGGGGTGTCACTGTTACTAAAACTGAACATGTTCTCCTTAAGTAACAAAGACAATAATATAAATTACAAAAAATAAATAAAGTTACATTCTGCTTTGTCTGTTAATAAGACAAAATTCACAGTTAGTGAACAAGTGTATTTTAAGATAAATTAAGACACCAATACTGAAATTCCATATAAATCTTAATGTTTAGCGACAGAGTCAACACATGAATCCAGGACAGTGTCACATATTTAGTAGCAGGCTGATCATCATGTTTGTCTTTCATATTTTGCATATTTTTAGTGGATACATTGCACCCATCTGCACCCCCCTGGCTATGGGCCTGTTTAAAACTCTTCACATTCACTTCCAGTGATACATGCTGTTGTGATCCACTGACACAGAAGAGCCACATTTGTCTTTGCAATTCTTTTCACCCAGAGTCACAGCACGGTCCCCTCGTAAGAGCACAGACTATAGAACTGTTTTAGTTGGTCTTTGAACACTCTCCAAAAGCAAATTGTTTTTTTACCACAACATCTAACATCTGCAGCTATTAAGTCATCCCCCCCAGATATGACCAACAGGTCTGTGTTACTGGAAGTATTGGTAATTGTGGCTCTTATTTCTGGTGTTAATGTCTCTTATATGTGTCCAACACCAGCATGCCCTGTTTTATCTATAGCGCCCCATCACTCCAACCAGTCCATTATAAATTAATTTTCATCAAACCTTTAGTTTGACATCTTGACAATGACTGTTCCTTAGGGACTGTTCTGCAATATGGAATCTTGTTTGATAGTAACTTGCTACCATCTGGTGATAACGCCAACATAACAAATACTTGCATCTTTTCATTACCTTATGTTGTCATTAATGAACATACTGCCCCAGTGTTGTTGACAGTTTAATTTGACAGCACAGTGAAGTATGCCAGAGTTTCATCTGTATTTTATATTTGGCTCAGGATTTAATCATTTTGCAAAGTCCAGTTACATGTCAGTGAAAAATAAAATGCTTCTGCTTAAAGTCTGCTTTCAGTTGCTGGTAAAGCAAAGTTGTTCATTGAAGAGAGTACCCATTTCATTGCATCATACATACAGAGACACATGCTGACCGTGAACTAATGCCATATGGTATGTGATTTGACAGGTTCCCATTCTGTATATTTTATGGGCTCGCATGCAGTCAGCATTCCACAAATGATCATGCTTAGATCCAGCTGTTATTGCCACCGTATTTGCCATTTTCTTCTGAAGCCGTGAACTGCCTTGCATATCACTGTTATATCCTTTCTGAGCATTGTTAATGAGCATTTGTTTCAACTTTGCCAAGTCCCATTTGGATACAGCTTGTCCTTCTAGGACTCTTTTCTGTGTCATCTTCTGTTTTACTGGTTGATGAACAAACTGTAACACTCATGGGTCAGAGCTAATAATGGTACAGAATGCTCTGTTTGCTGTTTTGGCTACACTTATGACAGTTTGTTACCATACATCATGGTTTGGCTGTGCACAGTGTGATTCAGCTTAGCACAGTCCAATTCATAGCTCTGTATGCAAATTCAAGATGGCATCATATAAGTAACTTTGTCTTGCATTCAGTAAGCATGGTAGGTAATTCCTTAGGTCTGATAACGAAAAGAGTAAAGGTAAAGTTCACCCTAGAACATGCCACGAAAATCCAGTAGGGGAGCACTAGATGGGGGGGTGGGTGGTCAATGCCACACCCCAGCTGCTTTACCCCCGGGAAAGACCCAGTACCCATTGTATAGGAGGCTGGTTGGGCCCCAGGGTCAGTCCAGACAGGTTTAGAAAATCTCGCCCCCACCGGGATTCAATCCACGGACCGTCCAGCTCACAGTGAGTCACTATACTGACCATGCTATCCCAGCCACTAGGTCTGTTCTTATAATTCTTATTTTCAAATATTCCTTTCATATATATGCCTCTTGTTTTTGCCTCACAACTAACTTAGAGGTCTCCCTTCTTTAGCCTTGTAAATCAAACATATTTATGAAATAAAATGCCTGAGTCTAGAACCAAATAATTCAGTAACACTTATATCTGTCTTCCTTGGACATGATCCATGATCCTGGAAGATGCAATACTAAAATGTTTTAATTCATCAAAATATTTTGTTTGCAGCTTTTCATTCCTGTGGGGTCCAGTAAACCACTTGCGACATCTGTTTTCACGTGACCGCCTCCCGTTCACAGCAGCCTATTTTGGAACATTATTTGCAACACTGTATTTTGCCCTGCATGTGCAAAGTACACCTCTCACTGTCCTGTGTGCCGTTGGACAAATAGTGGCATTGTTATGGTTTTTAATTAGCTACATTCCGGGTGGACATACAGGGATGCAGTTCTTTACAAGACTCTTCTCATCAGCTGTCAGTAGCACAGTCTCAAAGACCCTACCAGTTTGATAACTGTTTTACAAGATTTGTGTTATTTATTTCTGTGTGTAGTTTTTCTACATTTTGTGCATTGCTTTTTAATGCACAAACTTGACCAGTTTCTTCAGGCTGTGTTCTTTGGTTAAGTAATGGAGGGTGAAGTGTGATTGTGAAGTCACATGCTTGTCCAGAACATGTTGCAAGTATGTTAACTTTATTAATATCCATTAATTGATTCATATTAAGTAATGGAGTTTTTTTCATTCTGAAGCACATGTATTATTTAGATAGCTTACTTGACATGTTTAGATTTACCTTTGAATCATCATCAGGGATACAGATTCATAAGAAAGATTTTCATACATTTTGGGAAATATTTATTAACATATCAATCATGTGTACATATGTGGTCAAATAGCATTGTTCTGGGACTGATGCAATACTACAAGTAGAGTTTGGAACATAAATCAAGTGTAGCCAGTTTCTGGTAGTTCATGCATATTATGACTGCCAGGGATCAGTCAAAAGGAAGTTTTAGCTCAATCAGCTCATCCCTTGCAGCCCTGTTTGCATGTTGCATTTTCTTTTGTTATGAAACAATGCATGCAAACATCAAGTTTTGTTTCAAACTCAAGGGGGTGGGGGCATCAGCTAGAGAAACGTATAAAATGCTTGGAACTGTTTATGAAAATGAAGTTGAATCTCATTTGCGTGTCGTCAGATATTTTAAAAAGATTCAGAATGAAACATGAGGTACCTCAGGAGCACAGAAAGATGCTAAAACTGATGAAGAGATCAACTACACCTTAACAAGGAGATGATTTGTCAGATTCTGCCTATGAAGATTCTGAAAAGAGGAAGATCTGCATGAAGATTGTAACATGAAGTCTTATGGGTGAATGCATTCTGCCAAGTTAGTCTAACACTTTGTGGCCCATCAGAACATGGTGACCACCTTTCTCACCTGACCATGTACTGGCAGAATTTTATTCCATTCTATAACATTAAAACTGCCTTCAAAACAAATGTGACATATAATAAAGGGTCTGAAGAAGAATATAGCCACCAAATTAAATAAGCTGCTGTGGACATGAATCCAACTCCATCTCTAGAGTAAGGAGAAATACAGTGGGTTGAAACTTCCGAATTTTGCCATTTGATGTTTGGGCAGACAAATCTCAGATAAGTACAGCCCCATGGGACAGTTACTAACCAAAAATAACCCAGCCAACAGTTTACAATGCATATACCTAATAATATAAACATAAAATTTGAGTAACAACAACAAAACTGTGATAGATAAGCAGAAGACTTCTTACACTCAGTTCAATCACAGAATACAAGCCATTCTTTTAATATAGGTTAAAACTAGTGAACTCTTGCCCTCCAAATAGTTTCACCATTTACAACTGTTAATTTAGTTAATACAGCAAAAAATCAAAACTAATTTGACCCACCTCTTTACATGTTGAGGGGGAACAGCCTCTCCTCCCAAGTCTCCCTCTCAACTGGAATCCAGAATAGCACAGCCCCTTTCCGGCTGGCGAGACGTGGGCACACACAGCAACACAAAATTGCAAGTGAAACCCCAAAAACGTAAGATGAAAACCATATGGATATGTAACCAATGCAGCCTACCACCATACCAGAGTCCAAAATCTCCAGAGAAGAGAGATAAAGAGCAAAAGCTGCACCCTTAACACCATCCCATGTGTATTGGTCTCCCCTTTGCATCTGTCACCACACATATGCCTATATACAGACAGGTATGCTAAGGAAACATCAATCCAGAAAATGTCTAAATTGATAGGGTTGATAGCAGAATGGAACTGGCTGAGTCACCTTCAGTGACTTTTTTTGTGATGCACCTGTTAGTAGGATGTAAAAAGGGTTTTGCAATTAAGGGAGATTACTTTATGGGAAAATGAAACAATTTTCATCTTATTTCTTGTGCATCTGATTTTGTAGCATATATCCTGGAACATTAATTTTAACCACACACACACAGGAAATCCTGTCAAAAGGTGAACTGTAGAGGTCTACAGCAGTTATTTAACTATGGTATAAAAAAAATAAAGTTTTACCAGCCTGTGACTTGAAGGCATGCAGGGTAAGTAGAGGTATAGTTTTATTCACTCAATTATTACACCAACCACTGCACATATATAAAATTTATAAAATTTACACATTAAAACATTAAAAACGCTCCGACATGTTTCGGTCCCAAGACCATCATCAGGGAACTATATATTCCTTGCTAAAGTCACACTAGAAATAGTCGCAGATTAATTTCGTTGTACAAGTTGGGTGTTGTGGCAGCATGCCGTGTTGTGTAATGTTATGTTGTGAAGAGTGCCCTGCTACGGATGTGCATTCTGTGCTTTGTTGCGTGATACTCACAACTCAACAACATGCACAGTGTTACAATAAAAATAGGTATAGTTTTATTCATTCTTGACCGCTGCGCTAGATGGAGGTAGTGGCTATCTTCACACTCCAGCTGTTTTGCCTTCAGGAAAGAACTCTATTCCCCATTGTGTAGGAGGGTGGGTTGGCTGCAGTGGTGGTGTGGATGTTTGACAGATGAGAAATATCTTGTGCTACCCTGGCTGTACTGTGACAATCAGTCACAACAAACTAACTAAATGGAGCAGAGTCCTTCCTGAGAAGCAGTCAGGTCCTCAGCTAGTCAAGAAATTCACCTTTTATGGAACCCAAAAGTTCATTACTGCATTCGCAAGAGCCCAACCCTTGTCCCTATCCTGAGCCAGATCAATCCAGCCCATGCCCCTCCATCCCCCTGCTTCAAGTTCCATTTTAATGTGATCTTCCCACCTGCACCTAGGTGTTTCAAGTGGTCTCTTTCCATCAGGTCTCCCCACCAAAACACAGTATACATGTCTCCAGTCTCCCATCAGTGCCACATGACATACCTTTTGATATGATCACACAAATATTATGTGGTGTGGAGTACATATTATAAGGCTCCTCATTATACAGTCATCTCCATTCCCATTACCTCGTCCCTCTTAGCACCCATAATATTAATAGCTAAGCTATATTGCCCACTCTTGTGGGTATGCTACTGTTATGTAGAATGTTATATTTCACCCATTTACAAATTCATGGTGTAATTTACACCCTATCTGTTTCACTGATCATATCCACACTGAATTTGATAACATGTGAAGATTTTAAAACAACAGTACACCATTAAAGTTTTATGTTACAGTTAAAATAAGTTCTTTAGAGCCATACACTTTATGTTGCAAGAGTACTTTTAAGGGAATTTAATGTATATGGCAAGTTGAAATAAATTTTCCGGTGTATGTTAAAGCTAATATGTAACAGCAGTGTGCTTTTGGTGCCCATGTAATTTGTCCTAAAATGTTCAAAAGCACACCTTATGAATTATGATGATTCAGAGGTGATTTAAATTTGCCTGAATAACATGTAATTGAGTAATACAAGGCGGCTCCTTTAATTCTTAAATTTAACTGTTTTTAGTTGAATCATTTATTTATTTAAGCCTAAAGAAGATATACATCCTACTGTATGGTACGCCTAGCAGAAAGTTTGCCTGCTCTTCCAAAAGCATGTGCATTTTCTATTGCTGATGCTTCAGAAAACTGCAGAAGTAAAAATACCCTTCTGTATGTCCATATGTTTAAGTCAGTTTTGTTGACTGTTGGATACAATGTTGGTTGAATTCTTTCAGGGTGAGGGAAATTATAAGTATTATTTGTACAGAAAGATCAACTGAATATTCCTCCCTCAAAAATGGGGGGGGGGAATTAAGCAACTGAACATTGTGGTCTTAAATGACTGAAAAAAGAATCTTGGATGATACATACAAGGTATGACTGTAAATAAACCTTCCAACATTTAACTGTAATCTCTGCTTACTAGCATCGTCTCATGTACACTGATATTCCTAATCCAACCCCTGTGGCAACTGCCTGCCTGTTTTGCAGCTAAGCTATTCAGGAAACATGAGTATGCTGTATCAACATTGCAAGTACTTCAAGGATATCTCATGCTTAAAAAATAAAGCCTCCAACCCCTGGTGTTATGAACTGAAATGTTGTAGGGTCATATAGGAATACCAACATTTTGGAAAAACATGTTGTCTCCATCTTCAGGATCAAAGTAAGGGGCAACAGAATATTTCAATTGTATGGACAGGTTGTAAGGAACATAGTCACTAGGTCCATGTTGGGTCAACAGGAAATGTGAGAAAACCAGTCCTTAGGACGACATTATTTTTGTCACATGGTAATTGTGAGAAAATAGCCCATTTTCAGGGCCACTGCAGGAGGGAAATTGGCAGCTCCTGTTGGAGGTAGAGGAGTCTTTATTCCTCCAAGGAATGGATGGGAGGCTTCCATGACTTGTGTAGGGAGAACCCACTCATCTTATTCATGGTGTTAGGGTGGAGATCAATCTCTGTTATTTCCCATATACAATTTTTCTTACATTTCCTGGTCACCATTCCCACTGACCTGGCTATGTATCAAGTGACCATCTTCCCTAAAACATCCCCACGGAACCTGACCTCATTCTCATCCTACTTCCTTCATCCCTGAAGATGGAAACATTGGTACCCACCTATAAGACAAAACAGTGTCACAACCCAGAAGACCACATTCTGAACACACACCACTATAAGAAACTGAAAATGTGTCAGTGCACTAATGCGTCATGGTATAGTCATAATACTGCATTGACATTATCATGATATATGGTAGCTAAAACATTAAATAAGGAATAACACATGATTTAAAAGAGATGGTCCAGAATTAGGATTTGAATCATTTCTAAATACTCTACCACAATGCATGCACATCACTTTAACAGTGGTAGTTACTATGCGTACTGGTGAGAGTACAGAGTACATTTTGTAGTATCATTGAATGTTCTGTACTGGGTGTGGCCCATAAGAGAGGAAACAAAAAAGTTATATTTTTGTACATATACTAAATGTCTGTCTGTGAGTATTTGCATGTATAATGAGTGAGAATTTATAAGTTCATGTCATCAGTGACACTACACATGTATTCTTTTGTAGATGGGTGTGTACCTACAGACCACAGATTCCATGTTTCTGGTGCATAAAAAATACACATTCCACACTTCTAGCTAAGTTTCAGATCTGGCAAAATGTGTGCCTATGTTTTATTCATCATTAAATTAAACACATTCCTGTGACGCTTTGTAACAAAGTTCTCTCCCCACAGAGTTTCGTTGCAACAAGACGCAGAGCATTATGTGCAGTGTGGTAAATTTGTTCCATAGTAGTTTCAGATACAATTCAGATCTGAAGGTCATGCCACCTATCAAATTATACAAACCACACATACATATTCTAATACCACCTGTGATTCACTGTAATCTGTCATAAACTATGCATAACCTACTGTTTCTTCAATTTGGTGGACTATGTTAAAATTTTAGTAGTAGCATTAACTCCAATTGATGAAGAGAAAAATTATACTGATTCAAGCACCTTGTGTACAATTCATGCCATATCTGTAATCCTTATATGTCTGTCCATTGTTTCCTTCCTTAGTCCAGAAAGAGATTGAAATGTACCTTGTGAGATTTGGCATTCTCTTAAGACTGATTCTGACTGTGGTGATGGGCTGTGTTTACTGTGCAGTAGGAACTGATCTTTTAAGTATAATTCAAGTTAATCATAGTTGCCAAAGTCCTGTCACGGCTCTGGCGGTTAGATGCCGACCTCTCACTTCATAGGTCCTGGTTTTAAACCAAGCCAATGTATTTGATATTTATGGTGGGCATAGTGGCACAAGGGCCATTTTTTTCTCCAAGTTAGTCGGTTCCACCAATGCTGCACACTATTTGTATATACACACTACCAGGGAAAATGGGAAAAGTCTGGGATCCCCCAGAAAAGCAGTCCTGTTTCAGAAACTGGGGATGAATCGATAGAAAATTATTTTTACTGTATTCTTAGTCCCCGCAGAGTTTATCCTTTAACATCTCATGCCCTTAGTCTTTTCATACAGGCCATCCCTAGTCACTGTACTGACTATGCCATTCTGGCTTTTACTGCTCAATACAACCAATGTAGTCAAATGTCAGTTTGTACTGGCACTGCAGGTTAGATAATTTCTGCTGTTCTTTCTTATAGCTGCTTATTCCTCAGTCTTGTGTATTCAAAATTTAGTTACAGTCAGAAATGGCCATACAGTCAAGCCCATTTACAATGACATCAGTTTATATGACGCTTTGTCTGTAGCATTTGATATTCCATGGTACCAATTAATTCCTCACTGTTAACCGTAACACTGTACTCCTTGTTTAGAACAACACTCATTTATGATGACACAAAATATTCAGTCCCTTTCATGATGTTATAACAGAGTCTGACTGTACGTCTTTGAAAGTAAGCTCCTCATGGACAGTATGTGAAAGAATTAACCTTCTAGGACATGCACTTGCTGGCCTGTATAAATAGCTCAGAAAAATGCCCACTTTGTAGGGCAGCATTGTTGGTCAATGTCAGACAGTATCTTGCCCCATTAAAAAGTTGTCACTTCAATAGCTTGAGCAACAACACTGTCAAAAAGTGCTGTTTTTCTTTGTCTTTATTTTGCTAGTAGAGTAAACCACTAGTTTGATTTTATTTTCCTAACACCTGTCAATCCACCATCACTGCGCTAACACCCCAAGACCTGCCAACCAATCCATTGATCCACTGACGTAGGACACAACACTGCAAATTTTTGGTGTAGCAAACTACAAGAATGAATGAATGAACCAAACACAACATGATCATCTCCTCACAGATACATATAGCCAATATGGCAACTGCAAGCAGACAATATATAAAAGAAATTGTACTATGGTAAGAGTTGTCAGCAGTCAAATTACATGCCACATTAGTAAACTGGATTGTGAGGAGGTTAAATGTCAATGTATTTGGAAACATAGAACCAGTTTGTGGAGGGTGAACATACAACAGCGTAAAGGTTGTAAGATAGCACACAGTACTGCTTCTGGTAATGAATCGATGGCACCACATGGTTAGTGAAAGCAACAGCTTAAATGTGATTATTCAACATATTCAGCTGTTTTATTGGGGATACAGTTGAAAGGCATTCATAATACACCAAAATATTTCTTCCTTCTTCAGGGAATTGCCTTGTTTGCGTGGGCTCTCTCTCAATTTCACATATGTGATAAACAATCATAATTTATTCTCTTTGCAGCAGTTTCTGTACTTTCAGCAGTTGCACTCCACACCTGCTTGTCCAGTCTGCTAATTGCCAGACATAGCATCATAAAAAGATGTGGAAGGACTCTGCAATCTCAAATTATATGATAGACCCTACTCACAATTCTCTAGCTTCAGTCACAATAACAAGCCCATGAAAATGATCGAAATTGATAAAAATGTGTCACGCATATTATGAGGATCATAAATTGTTAACATGCACATTAAGGCCCTGATCTTATTTTCCCACATGTTGTGTCTGCAATTTAATGCACTTCTTCTAAAGAGTGTTTCTTGGATTTTACACTTCCCCACACTTTACACTTCCACACACTTTACACCATTCTAGATGGTCCCACAGAGCCAGAAAATTGGGGTTTTACCATATTCGTAATTGTGTATTTCTGAAATTTGGCATTATGCATATGAAACTTAAAATAATTCATTTTATTACATAAGAATCATGATATATGTTTTTATGTCAGTGACAGCACACTATTCTATATTATCACCTTACCACAAGAAAGTCAATCCCCACAGTAAAACTCTTGGCTTATATTTGAGTCACACCTGGTTGAAATCTCGTCTCAGATACTATCTTTACCGAAGTTCTGTGCTTTTCCTCAGGCCTTTCAGATAAATGGCATGATAGTGCCTCCAACTAGGCTATAACCACTTCTGTCCACATCCTATGTAATTCTTTATTCTCATATTACAATTCCATTTGAAGTTATTTTCTCTGACATGATAACAGTTATTAAATAAAATATAACAAGCAAAACAAAAAAGTACCTTACCATTAATTAACAAAGACACTCTCAAGATCCTGACAACAGCAGTACATCCAGCTTCTAGGCAACAATAAGTTCATGAAATTCAGGCAAAAAATCACAGAGTTGCAACATGAGCTGCATACTGATTAAAACTACTATGGAGAAGAATCTGGGCAATAACAAGTGGACATACTTGACTTAAAACCTGCCACCAGTTGTGTAGCAGTACAGATAGAGAACCAACTGAAACTGTGCTAATGCAAACAGAAAAGTTAGGTGTAAATAATAGATGCAAGGGACAAAGTACCTCTCAGCTGTTACAAAGTAAAATCATGTTAAAGCAAACGCATCTGTAAAAGGACAGCATGCACAAGATAATCACTGACATCACAACCCGCTGTGAGACATCTCCTGACGTGGAGGTATAGCTCCAATGTTCCTTAATCTTTTGACACCGGAATTATTTTTTTTAATTTTAGCACACCCTGTATATAAAATGTGAATAATACAGGAACCAAATGTGTTAAAATTATGAAACAAACTGCATTTTGAAGAGAAAAAAACGGAGAGTATATACCATGTTTAAAATATTCAGTACCTATATTTGTTGAATAAATATATAAAATGCAACTTTAGAGGTTAGC